>Ga0325411_1006727_pt1 | contig 12583 bp, 9 predicted proteins | sample PopdelMetagenome_13_FD_206181 | JGI IMG/M metagenome (GOLD analysis project Ga0325411, IMG submission 206181) | Populus deltoides microbial communities from Bellville, Georgia, United States - Xylem-PdIQD-R4 | ecosystem: Host-associated > Plants > Phyllosphere > Stem > Wood/Secondary xylem... | reverse complement strand
CGTGAGGTTGCTGGCTAAAAAGAAACTCTCTCCTCTGCTTCTTCTCGTCTTGTGCTACCCCCTATTCTCCTTTACATTTCTGTCTGTGTTCGTCCCCTTTGTTTGTCTTATGGTTCCTTCTCCTTTGTTCGTTCTCGTCCCCTTCCTCTGGTTTTTTTTACATGTTCTCCTTCGCATCCCCTGTCCTTACTAAGAAGAGAAGGTTGTTACAGCTATGGCTGGTGTATACTCATGGTGCATAGATAAACTGTGACTGTTGGTGATGGCTGCGTGCTGGTGCAGGACGCAGAGAAGAGCTGACTATTTGGAATGTGAAGCAAAGCTCCTAATGTTGTTATGGCTCACGGTTTGGCTGGTCTTAAGAGAAGTTGTTGGACTATGGGGGAGAATCTAATGGTGATGGGAAGAAGCCAAAAGAGGGAAGGAGAGGAATGAGGCTTTGGCTTTCTAAATGTTATCAGGCGGGGCTGAGAGAGAGGCGGGTTGAGATTGAGGGTATGGGGGTTCTCTTCTGCTGGGTCTATGAGATGAGGGAGATGAAAGGTGGTCTTTTGAAAGGATGCGGATGTGAGGTAATAGAGAGGAATTCAAGTTCTTGGTTAGAGAAAGATGTAGCTTGTGACTAGGAAAACATGGCAAAGATCAGGGGGGGAGCCTGTAGGGATAATAGGCTTTAGGTTTTCTTCTTCTCCTTTTTTTTATTTGGCATTCTCCCTCCTCTTTATTAATGTCTCCCCCAGGGTTTCTTATAATGGCCTCCTTCTCTTGCTGTCAAAATCTCTTTTATTTTTAGGCTAATTAAGAGTCTTTGAGATACTCAATTTGTTCCTTTTTTATCTGATTTTTAAAGTTGGATAAATCTCTCAGAATTTATGTTGAAAATTGATTCTGCTGCTGTCACAATTTTGCTATAATATCAACTCTATTGCAATTTAGACTTTGATTCTGACTTAGTTTCGTACAATATTCGACTATCCCAACTATATTTTTTTCATTCATGACATATTGAAACCTTGATCTGCACCTTTCTAAGATCTTAAGTCCCATCATTTTATGTCAAACTCTCAGCTATATTGGGATGCTCGACATTGTTAGTTTCTGAAAAAGATCAGGAGACCCATTTCGACCAACCTGATTGCATTCGGATTCTATCCTTCAAAAAGATTTTATCTGACTTGGAGTCACTCATGAAAGTTGTAGTCCTGGATGTATAAATGAATTTGGGTTTTTCAATCGCCTTATTTCGATATCAGAATCCTAAGATATTCCAGTTTGAATATCTAGTGTGAAAGTAGAGAATCTCGTTGCGAAGGATTTTGGTCCGAGTTTGCATATCTAATTCAAGGTCCAAATGAGATCAAATTTTTTCCTATAATACCTCGCTGAAAAGCTTAACATGTGTACTTTGATTTATATTCAACCCGCATTCTCATTCTGGAACTCTAACTTGGCGAAAAACCTGTCACAAGAAACTATGTCCAAAACATAAAATGCAGAATTTCTTATCTTTAGCAATTAATTTACAAATCTCTTCAACATGCCAAACTCATAAAAATAACTCCAAAATCCAAATAATTAAAAACCAACAGGCTAAAATTGGGTTATAACAGTTGCCTCCTTTTTACAATGCTTATGGTGCAAAAGCATTGGAAAATTCAATTTCTTTTGACTCTGCATAGTAAGTTTTGTAAAGAAAAATAAGCATTAAAACCCTTCCTCTTTTCTTTTGATTGATTTTTTTGTTTTTTGTTTTTTTTTGAAAAAAAAGGTCCAATTATTCCAAATAACCTGCCCGATAGTAAAATGCAAGGAATGTCGCAAGTGGTCTAATTATTTTGGTGACCTGCCCAATGATGAAATGCAAGGAATCTCGCAATTGATCTAATTGTTCCAGGCAACCTGCCCGATGGTGAATAAAAAACATGAAGAATTTCGCGAGTGGTCTAATTGTTCCAGGCGACCTGCCTGAAATGAAGAAGAAATGCGAAGAATTTCATGAGGGATCTAATTGTTCCAAGCAACCTGCCCAATGATAAAATACGAGGAATCTCATAAGTGGTCTAATTGTTCTAGATGACCTACCTAATAGGAAGATGAATGCGAAGAATTTCATGAGTGGTCTAATTGTTCGAGTCAACTTGCCTGATGATAAAATGTGAGGAATCTCATAAGTGGTCTAATTATTCCTGGCGATCTGATGCAACCATATTATTTGAGAGTTTTACCCACATTTACCTAGTATTTTACCTATGTTTTATATATATAATGCCTTGATATTCTTTGTTTTATGTTTTGAATGCACTTTTGGATGTAAGATTCAAAAAGAACTAAATTAGAGATAATTGATAGATTTGACCTCTTATCGATGTTTTGTGCAGAGCTTGAGCTCTAGAAGTTGAAACGAAGTGATTCCAATTGCATTAGAAAGCTAACACCCATATCTTTTTATAAATATATGAAAAGAAAAATAAAAAAAACAAAGAACATGGAAATCATAGTCTTCAAATTCAAATCTCGCATTCTGTCAGTGTTGGCCTTCAGTCATTCCGATTTGAATATCTTGAGCTACAAAAGTCCATTTAATGCAAACTCATTTTTTTTTATTCTTGACTCAAAGAGATATCAGCCTACCTACTTTCAGCAGAAAAAGAGCTCATATGAGAGAGATATGATTTTTCTAAGATGACATATGAATTCTACCAGCAGATAGGTTTTGTGAAGAAACAAATCCAAATTACATCCCAAAGTATCCAAACCATCATCCAAGTCTTCATTTCAGCAATTTAGCTCCTCTAAGTCAAAAGTCAAAGCTTGAAGATTTTATGCAAGCTATTTCTCCATTTTTAGAAAAATAGTTATGAACTACTTAAATGTAAATTATCTACTTAGGAAATGACTATTTTTTATAGAAAAGGGATTAAGGTTTCCTAGGATATAAAAAAAAAAAAAAGAGAAAGGAAAGGGGGGCAGCCAACCAAGAGAGAAAAACGCATCTTCCTCTAAAAAACCCGAAGTCATGCATTCTTCTTTCTTTTTTAGTATTTGTTCAATATACATGCAAGGCTAAACTTTTTTCTCTTGGTTGCAAGGACACAGAAACCTTCAGATTTCAAGAACTGTGAGATTTATTTTACCTTTTCTTTTCAGTTTATATGATGAATGAATATGTTTGTTCTCCTATGCTTATTTCATATGATTGTTTATTTTAACTGTGAGAGCGGACTCTAAGTTATTATTATGAACAATCTATTGCTAAGTTTGCTATCAAACCAGAGTTGCAGTATATAAACTTGTGAAGCAACTGAGTTAATAATTGTGGTTAAACTACGTTATTAATCTTAGGGAGAACATTAGAACAAATCAAACATGAACTGCGGACAGTTATGTTATCTAGATTAATCAATTTATCTAGTTCTTAAGGTTGCCATTGAAATAAATTATTAGTGCGGACATTGTGGTTGTTTGATGGTTATGATTAGTTATACAACAAAACTGCTAACTAATCAACATAACAAGAGATAAATATTCAAAGTATAAATTGACATTTTGTTTCCATGATCAGTTTTGATTTCTGTAGGTGGACGTTTACTTGTGACCAAGGTTTGTTTTCTTGATAAATTTCGGTTTTCTTTGATTTAGCATTGATTGTTTCTTTCTGTTTACTATAACATAGCATAAATAACTTTAACCCCCCCAGTTGCATATCATATAGCATAAAAATCTGAACTAAACCTTCCTCATGGGATAGACCCCATGCTTGCTCTATACTATCTTGTTTATTTAAGTTAGGGTAATTAATTTGTGTGACCACGACATCACAAAAATTTTGGCGTCATTACTGGGGAAGTGATTTTAGTTGATTCTTGTGCTGTGATTGTTATTTATTTTGTTAAAAAAAAAAAGAAACAAATTTTTTTCTTGTGGCGGTACGGTACATTACGATACAATTACTGTTCAAAACCGATTTTTGGTGGAATTAGGTCTCGACCTTTTGTTTCCTAAAGGGAAACGATGTTCTGAATAGTTTTTGTGTTCTAGCGTCAGATTTTCATTCAATTTGCACCATTTTAAATCTCTTAGGTGACTAGTTTCTTTTGAGTTTTCTTGACGATTTATGCCTGTAACTCGTTCTGCTAACCAAAAACAAGTGCAGGTAGATCTCAAAATAGAAAATACTTTACACAGGTTAAGAAATGAAGCTCGCTTCAACACCATGGCTGTTACACAATAACAGACACTTAAGGAGCTCATTGCTCCTAATATGGAGAATCAACCATTGTTCATAAACATTTACAATAATACCAACTTCGAGCTCAAGTTTGGTTTTATACACTTACTGTCAATATTCAATGGACTTGCCGGAGAAAATCCTCATACTCATTTCAAGGAGTTCCACATGGTTTGTGTTAGTATGAAATCGAACAGAGTTGATGAAAAACAGGTTAAGTTGAAAGCTTTCCCTTTCTTTTAAAAAAATGCAACAAAGGCATGACTTTTCTCTATTCTCCTAGGTTCCATTGAGACTTGGAATGGCATGAAGAAGATTTTCTTTGAAATATGTGGGATTCGACAATCTCATGGGGAGACACTCTTTGAGTATTGGGAAAGATTTGAGTAAATTTGCATTCAATGCCTTCATCATCAGAGATACCCGATCAGCTGCTCATTCAATATTTCTATGAAGGACTAATGCCTACTGATCGTAGTATCATTGATGTGGCAAGTGGAGGGGGCATTGGTAGATAAGACACTCGAGGTTGCATGCCAATTGATCACAAATATGGCAGCCAATTCAAAACAATTTGGCACACGTGGAGACTTACCAAGAAAATGAGAAAATAAGGTAAGTATTTCTAACCTTGAGAATAAAGTTAATGATCTTACTTCTCTTGTGCGTTATTTGGCTTGTGAAAATGTACAGTAGGTGAAAGTTTGTAGCATATGCTCCTTACAAGGACATGCTTTAGATATGTGCCCAACAATGCAAGAAGATTACATTGAACAAGTTAATGCAGTTGATGTAGCATTCAATGTATAGCCCCAGCGTAAGTATGATCCCTTTTCCAGCATGTACAATCCTAGATGGAGAGATCATCCAAACTTACGCTATGGAAACCCGCCTCAACAAGGCAATCAAGGCTTACAGTTCCATGGATTTCAGTCCCAACAAAATTATCAAGCGAGACAGCCCCTTGCATTCACAAATTCCAATGTTATGTGGTCATCGAATGATAATCTTCGTGAGTTGATGAAAACCTTGGCTTCTAATACAGTGACATTGCAACAAAATGTCATGTCTTTTCAATAAGAAACAAGGTAAAGCATTCACAACTTAGAGAAACAAATAGGGCAAATAGCTTCAAGTGTAGGGAAATTAGAGGCACAAATGAATGGAAAGTTGTCCTCCTAAGCATTGAATCTAAAAGAGAATGTTAGTGTGATCACGTTGCGAAGTGGGAAAGAACATAAAGAGCAAAGGTCGAAAAAAATTGAGATAGAGGAAGAAGAGGAGATAGAAACCGAACTGAGTATAAAGAAGAAACACCCTTCTCCTCTACAAAATGAAACAACGACAAATACTCTAAAGGTAAGTCATAATTTAATGAATTCCAGTTTTCAGATAATTCCCTCCTTTCCTGTGAGTTCTTCTAGGTCTAAGAAAGAGAACAAAGAAAAAGAGATTTTAGAGGTTTTCAAGAAACTGGAACTCAACATTCCTTTGATTGATGTTATCAAGCAAATTTCCAAGTATGCCAAATTCTTGAAGAGTTGTGTACTACCAAAGGAGCTTACAAGCTAAAAGGTTACGAAACCGTAAGTATGAGTGAAGTTGTATCTGCTGTTGTTCAAAAGAATCTACCTTTGAAACAAAAAGACCCAAGTGCATTTACTATCCCATGTGTTATTGGTAATGCTAGTCTTAAAAGAGCCTTATGCAATTTAGGTGGATCCATTAGTGTTATACCTAAACATGTTTATGATTCTCTTAGTCTTGAGCCTTTGATTAAAACTAGCATTGTAATACAACTTGCGGATAGTAGTTTTGTTTATCCACTTAGTATGATAGAAGATGCCTTAGTTAAAATTGATAGTTTGGTTATTCCATGTGACTTTTATATTTTTGATACGGAACGTGATTCTTGTGACTCATCAAACAACACTCCTATATTGTTTGGGAGACTATTCTTGAAAACTGCTAATATAAAAATTGATTGTAGTAAGGATACTTTGTCAATGGAAGTAGGAGATAAAAAAAATTGAATTTAATTTTCATGATGCAATGAAATATCCTTACAACAATGTTTATTCTATCACATGCTATGACCAAGTTGATAAGTGTGTGTAACAAGTTTTTGATTTTAATTGTGACGATGGATTAAGCATGGTTTTGAGCTATGACTATGATTTTACCAAGATAGAAGAGATGGAGAGGCACATATGTGTTCCCCTAAACGTGCAGGAATCAGCATTGGCTTTGCAAACTGTTCCCCATGGTAATATCTTTGTTGATTTAGTACTTTCACATAAAAAGCTTTTGCCATCTATTTTACAGGCCCCCAAGTTAGAATTGAAACCTTTGCCTGATAATTTGAAGTATGTATTCATTGGCAATAATAATACACTTCCCGTTATCATAGCAAAAAGTTTGACAAGTGCGCAAAAGGAAAAACTTGTGAAGTTGTTGTGCGATCACAAAACAGCTATTGGATGGACTTTAGCCGACATCAAGGGCATTAGTCCCTCCATGTGTATGCTTCACATACTATTGAAGGACAATGCGAAACCAACAAGGGAAATGTAAAGAAGGCTGAATCCCCCTATGATGAAGGTAGTGAAAGCTAAAATTTTAAAATTATTTGATGCAGGAGTCATTTACCCCATCACGGATAGTAAATGGGTGGTGCCTATCCATGTGGTGCCCAAAAAGACTGGAATCACATTGGTAAAGAAAAAAAAAGGATGAACTCATTCCTACTTGCATCTCGAGTGGTAAGTCTTTTTATTACTTTCTTGATGGATATAGTGGATATAATCAAATTGTTATTAATCCTGAAGATCAAGAAAAGACTACATTTACATGTCCATTTGGTACATATGCATATAGGAGAATGCCCTTTGGTCTCTGTAATGCACCCGCAACTTTTCAAAGATGCATGATGAGTATTTTTTCTAACTATGTTGAAAGAATAGTTGAGGTTTTCATGGATGATTTCATGGTGTATGGTGATTCTTTTGATAAGGGTTTAGAAAGTTTATCTTTAGTCTTGAAAAAATGCATTGAAACTAACCTTGTCTTGAACTATGAAAAGTGTTATTTTATGGTAGAAAAAGAAATAGTTCATGGGCATGTTATGTCTTCATGTGGATTAGAGGTTGATAAAGATAAAATGGATGCCATTTCATCATTGTTTTACCCCTTATGCGTGAGGGAAAATCGTTCTTTTCTTGGCCATGTAGGTTTCTATCGACGCTTTATCAAAGATTTCTCGAAGATTACAACACCCTTGTGCAAATTATTAGCCAAAAAAGTGGATTTTATGTTTGATCAAGCATGTAAAGATGCCCATGATGAGCTTAAGAGGCGTGTCACATCTGCCCCTATCATCCAACCACCAAACTGGATGAGCCTTTCGAGACAATGTGTGATGCGAGTGACTATACGGTAGAGGTTGTACTTGGGCAAAGAATAGGGAAGAATTTGCATGTTATCGCTTATGCTTCCCGCATGTTGGACAAAGCGCAATGAATTACCATACAACTGAAAATGAAGTTTTTGCAGTGGTGTTTGCTCTTGAAAAATTCAGGTCATATCTACTTGGTACAAAAGTTGTTGTTTTTACTTACCATGTAGCTTTAAGGTATCTTTTGAAGAAAAAAGAGTCCAAACCAAGATTGATTAGGTGAATCTTTCTTAGTCACCAAAGAATTCCCTCCAAGTTTGTCTACATCCCAAAAAGACAAGTTACAAGCTGGTGCTAAATATTATTTTTAGGACACTCCTTATCTGTGAAAATTTTGTGTGGATCAAGTAGTTAGGAGATGTGTACCACAAGATGAATTTCATTTCATTCTCATCTTTTTTCATTCTTATTCTATTGGTGGCCATTTTGGAGCAAAAGGAATGACCTAGAAGGTACTTGAAAGTGGTCTTTATTGGCCTTTGATTTTTAAGGATGCATATAACTTTTGCAAATCATGTGAAAAATGCCAAAGAATAGGTAATATCACTCATAAGAATCAAATGCCTTTAACGAATATTCTTGTGAATGAAATTTTTGATGTTTGGGGTATTGATTTTATGGGTCCATTTCCTTCTTCTTTTAGTAATCTTTATATCCTTATTGCTGTTGTTTATGTATCCAAATGGATTTTGGCAAAATCTATATGAACTAATGATGCTAAGGTTGTTTTAGATTTTGTTAGGACTCACATATTTGACAGGTTTGAAATCCCTAAAGCTATCATTAGTGATCGTGACACTTATTTTTGCAATTATTTAATGGAAGCATTACTCCGCAAATAACATGTGACTCATCGGACTTCCACAGCCTACCACCCTCAAACGAATGACCAAGATGAAATTTCAAATCGAGAAATCAAGTCCATTTTGGAATAAATAGTGCAACCTAACCTACGAGATTGGTGTCTACCGCTTGGTGATGCACTTTGGGCTTATCAGACTAATTTCAAATCGAGAAATCAATTTTCTTATTAACCCCTTACCCACAACTGTTTATTCCATCTATAAACCCTTAATCTTGGATGGGTTCTTGAAATTTTGGTGTTTCTCTTTTGATTTTGCAAGAATGGATACAAAAACTCCCTCTTTTCTTTCTTTATGATTGCTGTAGATTTTTGGTGAGAATAGGAGTATTTATGCTTTATAATTTTTTTTATTTGCATTTAGACTCCCACATTTTTTTTTCTTCTTATAATTAAGTTATACCTCTTTTCATTTCTTATATTTCACCCCATAACTTTTAGTTTAATTTATTTTCTTTAATTTAATCCAGCCCTCAACATTTTTGGGTTGATTTATAATGCCTCGAAATATTTCATCTGGAAACTTATATCCAAAAATTTCTGAATTCCCGTTTTTATTTAACCATATGCATGAATTTCTTCACTTTTATTTCTCATGTAGTTAGTTTGCAATTTAAGCAACCTTTATTTTTCCCTGGGGTTTACATTTTATGTTAGACTCTCAGCCATATTGGGATACTCGACACCATTAGTTTTCAAATTAGATCAAGAGACCCATTTCAACCAACCCAAATGTGTCCGTATTCTGTCCTTTTAAAAAACATTATCTGACTTGGAGTCCTTCATGAAAGTTGTAGTCCTGGATGTGTAGATGAATTTGGGTTTTTGAATTGCATAATTTTGATATAAGAAGCCCAAAATATTCCATTTTGAATATGTAGTGTAAAAATAGAGAATCCTGCTGCGAGAAGGATTCTGGCCCGAGTTTGCAGGTCTCATTCGAGGTCCAAATGAGATCAGAGTTTTTCCCATAATACCTCCTCGACTTAGTGATGAATTGGGATAATACAATTGAGAACTTGAGGTGAATTAATGATTGTTGACAAATGTTAGCTGTGGCTTTAGAATAGTAGTTAGGAGAACTTTGAAAAATATGCTTGTTGAGATTAGGTTGTGCATTGTTTGATAGCCTTGTCATAAATTTGAATGTGATTGGTTACAGTCTATGTTCAATTCAATTAGGGTGTGTTATTAAGGGGGGCAGCTTAGCGTGGACCTTATACATAACCTAGGGGAAGAGTAGAACTAGAAACGACTTAGTTTTCACTAGCAATCCTGTGTCACCAGCGACCCAGTTGTCGTTCATGAATTTCGAGTTTCATGAGTCAGCCATGAATTTTCACTAACGATTCTGTGTCACCAGCAACCTAGCTGTTGCTGATGAATTCTAAGTTCTATGCTTTAGCTGTGAAATAGTTTTTGCTAACGATTCTATGTGACTAGTGACCTAGTTGTCGATGACAAATTTTGAATTCCATGCGTCAGTCGTGAATTAGTTTTCGCTGATGATTTTGTCTCCCCAAGAAACCAGTTATCGCTGATGAATTATGAGTTCCATATGCCAGCCGTGAATTAGTTTTTGTTGATGATTCTATGTCGCCAGCGACCTAGTTGTCGCTGATGTATTTTGAGTTCCATACGTCAGCCATGAATTTGTTTCCGTTGACAATTTCTGGGTCAACAATGACTCAATTTTCGTTGATGATTTATGAGTCAACATAGTGGGTTGTGTTCGCTGACGATTCCATGCATCAGCTGTAAAATCAATTTTTATTAATGATTTCTAAGTCGACAGCGACTCAGTTTTCATTGATGAATTCTGAGTCAACGGTGGTTGTGTTCGATGACGATTCCATACGTATGTCGTGAATTAGTCTTCGATGATGATTCTACGTCACCAACAACTTAGTTTTCACTGACAATTTATGTGTCACTAGCGACCTTCTTCTCGCTGATGATTTCTATATCACCAGCAATCTAATTTTCGCTGATGATTTTTGTGTCCCTAGCGACCCAATTTTGCTGATGACTTTTTGTGACAGCAACAACTTAATTTCGTTGACAAATTCCATATCAGAAATGATTTAATTTTTATGACGACTTCGTCGTCAGCTTGAACCAAATCACTATGAAACTAAAAAATTAAACAGTAGGACATTCATAGGTAACCTATGTTTAATATTAAGAGAAGTGTCTTGATATGATGACTTTCATTATATGATTGTAAGATGTAAGGAACACTTGAATGTGAAAACATGTATTTTTGGGATATGTATGGTAATGATTTAAGTGATTGTTGAATGCAAATATAATGATTAGTAATCATTTGATGTGTCAGGCGGTACGACCAGGATTAGACCTTTCACCAGACAAGGGCACCCCACAAGAGAAATAGGTAGGTGGTTTTCACCCTCTTCTAGCATAATATAAATTCTCTAAAATGAATTCATTATAAAAGATCTATTACTATCTTGTGGTAAATATTGAATTATTCACAAAACATTTGAATGTGTATGATGATTAGCTTCGGCTAATGGCATCCTAGATGGATGACCGGTTGTTTATGATGATTAACTTTGGCTAATGACATCCTAAATGGATGGCCAGGACTAAGTATTATGATTAGCTTCGGCTAATGACATCCGAAATGGATGACCAGGTGTGGATATTGTGATTAGCTATGACTAATGACATCTGAGATGGATGATCGAGTGTATATATTATAATTAGCTACGGTTAACAACATCCGATATGGATGACTAAGTTGGAACAATGTAGATAAACATGTTTAGTAGTTTTGTAAGGGATGACCTGAATAAAGCAAAATAAAATAACTTCGGTAAATGAATTAACTTCGGTCCCTACCACTCCTATGAAGAGGTTGGGACATGTGAGTAAGGATAATATAGTTGATGAAATAATAAGAGATGTATTATTCACGTAAAGAGTAAAGAAATGATTATACTCACTTAGGCTAATAACAGAAAGTAGCGATAATATTCTTTTAGTTATCCATTGTCATGTTTAGATTGTTTATAATTCTTGTATTCATTTTTGCACTGTAACAGAGACATCACACAATCAAGGTGCATAGGAAGCCCATTCCACGGGTCCACATATTTGAAATGAACTATGTATCCATATGTTTATGGTGTTATGTGATTAGTACTTAAAAGTGTATTTTTATCAAGGATTTATATCATCATTTTGCACTTGAAGTATCATTAACTTCTTAACTAGAGCATGTTTTATATTATCATGTCTAATAATATAAGATACCTTTAATTTATGGTAAATGTTCGTCTTAAATGCAGGTCTATCACATAAATTAAAGGATTGATTGATGAGTTCAACTACTGAAATTGAGAAAACAAAAAAAGGATTAAGCTTAGCAAATAGATGTTGGTTCAGTCCAAACTAGAACACTGTTCAGTCATTGGGTCATATCTGGAGCTGTAGATCTTGGATTTCAATTTGGTTTATATGGCTAGAAAGCAAAGATATAGGTCTAAAACATTCATGCGGAGTCCAAGACTTAAGTCTAGTGTTTGGAAATCCAAATCTGAGCAACAACAAAGAAGTCGGAATTTGTCCTGCAACCCAAACATTATTCAGTGTTCAGCCCATATCTCGAGTTCTAGAAGTCTAAATGCACCGATTCTTTTTTTATTGGAAAGATGAAACAATTTCTTATAACTTTCATGGGACAATATGTTCAAATTCTGATGTTAGCAATGATGTTTTGTTCAGACAAGAAGATAAGGATTGTCACCAAGTCAAGATGTGGCCACCCACTCAATAATTAATCATCAAATCAATAGGTCCAAATTTTGGCCTATAAAAGGAGGCATTTGCCATGCATTTAGGCATCTTGGTTTTCAAATCAAGATCATGTTCTTGCTTTATATTTTTGCTTAAGTTTTGTTTATATTAATCTCTTGTTTATGCTTTTCATTTCCTTTCCTTTACTTAGTTAACTTATATCTTATTTATGTTCTTATCTTGTTTATTTATGTTTCTCTCTTTCATTATGTTTAGC
>Ga0325411_1006726_pt1 | contig 12584 bp, 12 predicted proteins | sample PopdelMetagenome_13_FD_206181 | JGI IMG/M metagenome (GOLD analysis project Ga0325411, IMG submission 206181) | Populus deltoides microbial communities from Bellville, Georgia, United States - Xylem-PdIQD-R4 | ecosystem: Host-associated > Plants > Phyllosphere > Stem > Wood/Secondary xylem... | reverse complement strand
TTTTTTTTTTTACAACAAATAAACTCCCCTGGGTCTCTTGAATCGAAAATCATTAACATGAAATCTTAAACGACTCGGGCTCGAATTAATATATAATAATTTGAGTATAGTTATGTCAATTAAATCAACTGCTATAATTAGTATTTAAAACTCAGTTTAGTGAAGCATAGATTCAGTTGCTAGGAATGATTTAAGTTAAAAAACAATTATTCAAAAAAATCTCACTATTTAATTCGATCCAAAATTCTGAATTTTAAAGTATAGTTATGATTTTTTTTACTTAAAAATATATTAAAATAATATTTTTTAAAAATTATTTTAATATTAGTACATCAAAATGATATAATAATACCAAAAACATATTAATTTAAAATAAAAGAATAAATTTTTTAAAAAATTCTTTTGAAACAAAAAAGACTTAAACCTATAAAAAATCAGTTAATTAAGATTTTTATTTTTAATTTTTTTAAAAAATATTATTTTAATATATTTATTTTTAAAAAATTAAAAGATTAACCCGGATAATGCCAGACTACGTACTTGCAGAGTAAATCTCAGTCACTCATCAAAACAAGGAAAGTTCTTAAAAAGTGACACAGTATCCATAAGAGTCCACATCATCACCAAGACAGAATCATTGTAATCTGCTGTCTCATCCACCACCTAAACTAACCCCACCACGTGTACTTGTGCCCTAACTATAAAAATTCCTCGAATTCTCCAACTCGAAATGCAATAAAACCCGTCAAAACCACAATCAATCAAATCCCTAATGGCAGCCACCGCATCCATAACCACCGCAGCAGCAGCCACCACCAAACCTCAGTCCTCTTCTTCTTCTCTCCTCAAGCCCTACTCTTCTTCCCAATTACCCATTAAATTCTCCAAATTTTCAACGTCTCGCGCACCTTCAAGATTTGCAATTTCTTGCACTTTGGCCCGTGAGGCTGAGGTTAAAATGGAGGAAGTGGCGGATTCTGACCCGGCCCTGTGGCAACGACCTGATTCTTTTGGTCGGTTTGGTAAATATGGCGGGAAATATGTACCTGAGACCCTTATGTATGCTCTCACTGAGCTTGAATCTGCTTTCTATTCCTTCAAGGATGATCCTGAATTTAAGGTATCTCTTCCTATCTATACATACATTGGTCCCTGTATATATATTGCGTTTCTGGGCTTATTTGATTTTGCTGAAAAAGAATGTTTATTTCATTTTCTTTTTTCGGTGCCTATAATATATAGAAAAGGGTAAAGAATTTGCAAATTTGAAGCTATTACTTAGCGTTTCTGATGAATAACCATTGCAAGATTTTCAGTGGTTTCTCTTGCGTATAGTATATTGCCTGTGCAGACTTTAAGTGTCTGTAGGATTCCTGAAATGAAATACGACTTTGAGTTCTTAAAATATTGAAATTTGGATGGAAGATGTATTGGGAAATGTTGGTTGATTAGGGATATAATGCAATGGTGCCATAATGACATAATCGCGCTTGTCTGGAAAGTGGTATCACCATGCATTGTTTGCCGGTCGGTTTATAAGTTTTTTTTTCATATGAAATTTATTTGAATTTTTTTCCATTTTCGGTGCAATGGTATCGCTGGATATTTTTTTTCCATTGAGTAGTTAGTATAAACGGATCTCACATAGTGAAAAAGGTTGTGTGCGTGCAAGAAAAAAGGTATTTTTAGTCCCATTGTTTCTATTAATTTGAATGAAATTTATGATACAAATGTTTTTATATCGCAGAAAGAAATTAATGGAATTTTGAAAGATTATGTTGGAAGGGAAAATCCTCTTTATTTTGCTGAGCGGCTTACAGAGCATTATAAACGCCCTAGTGGTGAAGGGCCACATATTTATCTCAAGAGGGAAGATCTTAACCACACAGGTGCTCATAAGATTAACAATGCTGTTGGCCAAGTCTTACTTGCAAAGCGTTTGGGAAAACAGCGCATAATTGCTGAAACTGGAGCTGGTCAGCATGGAGTTGCAACTGCTACAGTCTGTGCGCGGTTTGGTTTGCCATGTGTTGTTTATATGGGCGCACAAGATATGGAAAGACAAGCACTAAATGTTTTCAGGATGCGTCTTCTTGGGGCTGAGGTGAGAGGAGTTCATTCTGGTACTGCAACTTTGAAAGATGCTACATCAGAAGCTATACGAGATTGGGTGACTAATGTGGAGACAACCCATTATATTTTGGGATCTGTTGCTGGGCCACATCCCTTTCCCATGATGGTGCGAGAGTTCCATAGGGTTATTGGTATAGAAACAAGAAAACAAGCATTGGAAAAATGGGGTGGGAAGCCAGATGTGCTGGTTGCATGTGTTGGTGGCGGTTCAAATGCAATGGGACTCTTTGATGAATTTATTAAGGACAAGGATGTGAGGTTGATCGGTGTGGAGGCTGCAGGTTTAGGCATAGATAGCGGCAAGCACGCTGCCACTCTGACCAAAGGAGAAGTGGGGGTGTTGCATGGAGCTATGAGCTATTTGTTACAAGATGAAGATGGACAAATAATTGAGCCTCATTCAATTAGTGCAGGGTAAGACTTCTAAGCTGACCTATTTTTATTGGTTTAATGTGGCTCATATTATCACTTTCTTTCCTTTACTCTTACAATATTATTGTTTTGCATAGGTTGGACTACCCTGGAGTTGGACCTGAGCACAGTTTCCTGAAAGATAAAGGACGTGCTGAATACTATAGTGTCACAGATCAAGAAGCATTGGACGGTACGGGGATCCTATTAACATTTTTTGTTTGCTCCATCTTCAGTCTTTCAAGATTGTACATCTTTGATCTTTATTACTGCTTTCTAATTCTGTGTAAACACAAATTTCCTGATATAATTGGATTTCTTGTCATTGAGATGCAACTCAATTATAACATCCTTGCTCACTTGTTAATTAGTTTTTTAACCTTCATGTGCAGCATTCAAGAGATTATCACGATTAGAGGGCATAATTCCTGCTTTGGAGACATCTCATGCGCTGGCTTATTTGGAGAAGCTCTGCCCCACTCTCCCAGATGGAACAAAGGTTGTTCTTAACTGCAGCGGCAGAGGGGATAAAGATGTTCAAACTGCCATCAAGTATTTGGAGGTTTAATCGTGTTCGTGGTTCTGTTTACTTACTTGATACAGAGGAATAATAGGTTAATGCTATCTTGGCTATGGAAATCTTACAAATTTTCTCTTTTTTTTCCTGTATGAAGAGTTCTGTTGTTGTCAAATGTGTAGGACCGAACTCCGTTGCTATATCAAGTTATGCATTTTTGTTTCATTTACTTGAAATACACGCATGCATGCGCATCATCTTCATAAATTTATCAGAAAAGTTGATGCATCTAATGTGTGTGTATGTGCTTTAACATGTATCAAACCACTAAAATTGGAGTAAAGAATGCATGCTTGGTATTGCAAAGATAATTTAGGTGATGTTATTCTGATGGGTAAATTTGAGTATTAGAAAAGGACTCTTCTGATACTATTTTGTTTTTAAACGAGTGAAAGCAAGCGCCTTGCTCTATGGAAGTAGTTGTTATAAACACCGAGAACCATAGTTTTCATTGCCGGAGCCATCATCAAATGCCAGAAGTTCTTTAAGTGCAGTGCTAACCCTTTGATATGCATTTCAATTCCCATCAGCTTATTCTGATGTTCAAACCTCGATGGATTAATGAGATGATGGTAATCAGAAGGGATCTTATCAAGTGGGGAAATGGGTCACGCCCTCAAGTATTTCTGTTCAGATATTCTAACCCTATGGTATTTTTCTTCCGTTTTCCTGGATTTTCTTATGGCACCAATCCCAGGAAGTGGTACAACCTTTTAAAAAAAATTCTTTTTTTTTCTTTAATTTTCGTGGGTCATAAGTTAAATTACTTTTTTAATATGAAAATTTATTTAAATCTTGTTAATATGTTTTTAGTAGAAAAAAATTAAAAATATATATGAATTGATTTGATGTCATCTATTTGACTTGGCAGGTTCAAAAACAATTAGGATGACTGATAAAATAAAAACGATATTATTTTTTAAGTATTAAAACGATAATATATTACATTAACTCAGGTTGATCTGTAAAATTTTTTACTCAGGTCAAAAAACCTTGATAATCCTATAGAAAGCATATAAAAAATATTATTCAACCTAGTATTGAAGAATAAAATTGAAAAAAAAATTAAACTAAAAAAATAAGTTGAATCGACCGAGGATAATCTTTCAAACATAAGTTATGGAACCGGGATAACCCTATAAAAAAATCAAAATAAATTATGAAAATCAATTCACATTAATAAATCCAATGTTGAATGATGATATTAAAAAACAGGACACAAAAAACCACCCAAATCAACAAAATAAACTTGTAATCTAAGTCATGAGACCATGATAACCTCATAGAATGCAAACTGAAATAGATTATGAAGCTTAGTCCCCGATTAATCCAATATTAAATGGTGAGATTGACAAAAAAAATCAACTAAAAAGGAAAAAAAAACCAAGTCGACCAGCTTAACCCGCGACCTAGATTATAAACTTGTGATAACCTTATAAAAAAATAAAAAAACAAATTATGAAGCTCAATTCTTAGTCAACTCAATGTTGAAGGATTAAATTGAAAATAAAATCTAATAAAAAAAAGGACAAAAACAATGAATTGAGTCAACCCAGATTAACCCGTCAAACCTGGGTGAGGAGACCATGATAACTCCATAGAAAACAAATAAAAAAATATAAAGTCTAATTTTCAATCAATCCAGTGTTGAAGGATGAAATTGAAAAACAAATTAATTAAAAAAAACCTGAGTCGACATGACTAACCCGTAAAACTCGAGTTGAATGATGAAATTAAAAAAAAATACAATTAAAAAAAGAGACAAAAAAACAAATAATTCGAGTTAACTCAAGTTAACATGTTAAAGTTGCAACTCGAGTCATGTGACTTAAATAAGTATATAGAAAGTAAATCGAAATAATTTATGAAACTTGATTTCCAATTAAATTCAATGTTTAAGGATGAAATTGAAAAAAAAATATCAATTAAAAAAAGACCTGAGTCAACCTGTATTAACCTATTAAACTCGTGATCCAGGTCAAGAACAAAAATTAGAGATAAAAGGAATAAAGATCAAAGTAGAAATCCCATAAAATCATAGGATAATACTGAAATCTCGCATGACCATCTTGAATTTTGATGGGAGAAAAGAGAAAACGAGAAAAAAAACATCGCTGACAACAAACTGTGTCACTACTAACCACACATGCCATTTTAAAAGAACGATAACACAATAACATTTTCAATGACATAACAAAAATGATATTTGGGTGCCGCGCTGACAACTACTTTTGTTTTTATTATTTTTTATATATATATAAATATCAAATTATCTCTCAATTTACTTAATAACAATAAAAAAACCATTGTGAAATGAAAAAAGGCCTATGGAGGCAAAGTTCAACTTTCTTTTTTTTTTAATGATATTTTAATTTTTTCACTGTTTTTTATTTTTTTATAGCATTTTCCCCTATTTATAACTTTTCTCCTCTTTGTTTTGATAATATCAAAATAACTATTGTGAAAATATAAAAAAAACTCATAAATGAAAGTTTTAAAATTTTTGTTTTTAAGTATTTTTTCTTGTTTCACAGCAATTTTTTAAATAAAAAAGATTTATTTATTTTAAATTAATTTAATAATTTATTCCAAATCAATTTGATAATGATTAATTTAAAAATATTTTAATGCCTCCAATAATTCAATATTTTTTGGTTTGAAGGGCAACGACAATATTACACTGTTCTGGCAAAGAATAGAGATGTGTTTTTGTCTGCACATGAACATCAAGAACCCTTTCTCTGCAATAGATAAAGGTAGGTGACAATATAAAGATTTCCATATCTGTGAAAAATCTCGGAGAGGTGGAGCCCACAAAGCAGGGAGGCTTTTCCATCAAGGTCACAAAATATTCGATACACCATGGCCGATGGGTCTATTCTCTCTCAAGTAATAGCCACTGAAATATTGTCCTTTAACCCTAGAAATGCTGGAAGATATGACATGGCCTTTCAGCGTCATGGAGAGACAGTGGACGTCCCCTCTCGACGGCGCCTGTTGTTGCCAGGAGAGTCAATCTGCACCGCATGCTTAGAGGAACCACCACCCAATTTGCTCATTCCCGAATCAAGGAGGGAGTAAAATATGCAAGTTAATCTTCTTAGCCGACAATACCAGCTGATGCCATTTGAAAGAGACATGAGCGGTTCTCCATACACAGGCACATGGAGAGTCAGATCGTCCCCACATCTCAATGTTGATGAGATCCAAAACTTGTTGCTTTTTGCACTTAAAAAATTGTTCTGTGATGAAATCCAGAAGATTCTGGCTATTTGACACGTGTTACATTGCATGTAAGATATTTTTTTATCAAAAAATTTTATATATAGGATCTTCAGATATATTATTGTATTAAAAAAATAAAAATTATGTGTTAATAAATAAATAAAAAACAATCATTAATGATAATAAAGATAAAAATAGAATAAATCAAGAAACATAAATACAAAAAATAAAAAAAATGTTTAAATAAATATATTTGACCATGCAACATAGATTTTTGACCCAACTTTGTTTATCAAAATAATTTTTTTATTTAACTAAACGATAATAAAAATAGACACAGATGAAGTTAATTGAATAAAATAAAAGGTAAAAAAATATGATGTAAAGTTACATATATTAGAAATATTATTAAAAAAATACATATTCTTCATTTATATAAAACATAAAAAGAAAAATCACATATAAATTAGAATAATTAATTCAAAAAAACAAATAATTACAAAAAAAATAATCATTATTTAAAAGAGTCTAAATAAACAAAATAAAAGAGAAAAGATATATTAATTTAAATGTAAATTAAAATTTTACTTTGAAAAAAGACAAAAAAAAGCATAATTAAAAAAAAACTAAACAATGTTGAGCCAGGTTCATCTAATAAGAGACTACGCGTTTGGGCCCGCCAGGATAAGCGAAACACACTTAGGCCCTTATATTTTTTTTTTTGGCTAATGGAGTTGCTCTAATTTTTTTTTCGAAAAAAAATCAGATAACACATCATATGTTGAGGTAAAAAACACGTGAATATTTTACAAAACCTTTCTAAAACCTCATCTATCTTTCTCGGAGTGTTTCATTTTAGTTCCATAGCTTTTAATTTTATTTTTTTTTGTTAATAATTTTGGTCAAATTAGCTTTCAATTAAGCTCTTAAAGGATTATATTAAAAAAAAAAACTCATAAGTATAATGAATCCGTAGTGTAATCTCGGTTCATAGGGCGTCGGATTTTTTGTACCCTTCCGTACAATATCATTTACCAAACGGGTGCATAATATTAAGTTATGCTGGATATAATGTCAAGAATCTGTGGTTGAATTTTTATTGAAAGGTTAATTAATAACAAGAGCACGAAATGATATTGTACGGAACCCTGATTGGTTTTTGCATGATAAGTTCTACCCTTCTTGCCTGAGAGTAAACTTTTACCTCCAATCAAGTATTATTAATATTTTTATTAGAATTATTCTCACTTTATAATAATATTTTAAAATATACAGAAATGGAATTACTAAATATATAATGACCTCCATTATTATTATTATTATTATTATTTTAATAAACTTCTTTTAACAAAGTTTTGGATCTGAAAATGATTCCACGAAATACACAAATAGTTACTGGCTCTCTCCCCTACCCTAAGCTGAAGGCCTCCGATTGTCGACATGCTCTTTCTCTCCTTGTATATTACACGAAAAGTCTTCAAATTGCCCTGTCCGGTGCATTTACTGCTTCGCCTGCAAAAGACAAAACAGATGATTAAATTACATGTATAGATTATGTTTATCACGGTATTAACAGAAGTTTAGAATGTTTAGCACAGAGCTCGTCCTGCGAAGGAAGATACCAAGAATTTTCCCAGATAAAAAAACAAAAAAAAATACCTGTCAACTTTCCAACATGATGAAAATGTTAGGTGTTCACCATGTGCAATAAACAGAACAGATCTTGTACAAATCTTAACGTTAGGTACAAATTCTGTACAGTCCCCCACCAACTAGGAGACGATGTTCAAGTCAACTACCTCCAAAAATATTACGATACCTAGGTGATCAGCTATCAGGTTGGGTAGGTGACACCTAACCCCACAGACTAGATTACGAAAAAAGAAAGAGGGAGAATTATATTTTCTACCACTTGATATCTAACAGTTGAGCACAATTCACAGAAATCTCAGCGTCACCATAACATGGCGATTCCAAGCTGTGGTAGAATTTCCCTTGACCTGTGTGGCTAAACATCACATTGTGCACATGGTGCAGGTAAAAGATCTCCCGTATCTGTATTTATCAGAGGAGGTGCATGTGGCATATTTCCCTAAGCCTTGGATTACGGGTTCAGCTACCCTTGCATCTGATATTCAACTTTCTTTCGCAATCAAAAGCAGTGACTGCCAAAGGCAAGTTGAGATGAATTCTGTAGCGTGGTCTGGTTATATGGTATTTGTCTTAAGTAGGCGATTGGTATTTCTGCAACTTATACAGTAGACAACTTTTTATGCTTAGGATGCAACATGTATACCCTGATGAGCCCGTGATAGCTGATACATCATCTTATATTTCAACTGAAAGCATTTTCAGCTTTTCATTTGTCGTTGTTGACATACAAATAAACAATCAATAGGGGAAGAATGCATGCAAATAAATTGTCTGTATGTTACAAAAGGAATTGTCTGAAGGGCATGCATGTCTTTTTTGAAGATCTCATGGCATGGGAAAACCATGAAGCATAATAGTAAATTGATAGAGAGAAGTGGGCAAATTACCTGGGAATACAAGAAGGTTCCAAGGACAGCAATGGCAGCGCCAAGAGCATTGATAGGTTGGACGGGTGTGTGGAAAATGATAATGGATGAAACTATGACAGATATACGCTTCATGGTATTTCCAATGCTAAAGGTCAAGGGAGAAATCTCATTCAGGGACATGTAAGACACTTGATTGTAAAGATGATAGAATACACTTTGTGCTGCTAGCCACCTGTAAGGTAAAATAAGAGCCACATATGCATTCGTTTAGCAATAAGCAAGGGGAGAAAGGACTAAATATCACTCACACAATCACATGCAGAAATCTGTTCTAGTAATTCAAATTCCAAAGAAAAGAAATAAAATACACATTTCAGGTTATTGGACCAGAAAATCAAAAGTTTGCAGAAACCTGTAGTGATATCTTATTAAAAAAAAGTACTAAATTCGAATAAAGAGACTAAAATTCATTTCACACTCATCTAAGTATAACTTAAATGATACTGAATTGGCAACTAAAGTCTTCAGATTGTGCTTGATGTCTAGCACCTAGTTGATTCAGTATATTGTTCAGCAGACATATCCACACTATATATCTCATGACATGCACATACAATAAAGACTATTCAATTAAAAGTAAGACCATATAGAAATCTAACTGTGAGCCCTCACATGCAATCCTATTAGCAGGACTAAACAATCTTACAATATAAATCTTCATTAGTTCAGATAAATACCTAGAGCTCAACTTTCTAAATAACAAGGGGAAGGACATCTAAGAAATCTTAATATTGGTCAATCAAACAAATTCTTTCAAATTAAATTTACATTATGATTTTTGGACATTTCTACCATGTAAAAAGACATACAAGGAAAACTGAGTTTGTAGTATTCAGCAATTACCATATGAAATTTGGCCCAATCTGGGATAGGGCTGTTTGCCAACCTGCAGCCCACATCTGTGGTCCCTCTACAGCGATAGCAAAGGGTGTGAGGATGAAGAGAGACAAGATAGAGAGACAAGCATAGTAGTTCATCCCACTAACAGACTTCCCCTTCATGCCTCTCTTTGAAAATATGTTGCGGAAAACAAAAGCCAAGTTGGAGATCATGGCCCCCATAAAACCTGAAATAGAAGGCCAACAACTAAGTTCATAATTCTGTAAGCAACCCAAAAGAGCAAAATTATTGAAATCACGTTCCAAGCCCAAATAATTTACTTTAATGACTGAAATATCATAAAATGTCAAATCCATGTCCATGACCTGCTAGAAACCAATAACTTTAAAAAGAAACCAGGCTGGCTCCATGACTCCAGTTGTAGTCAGAAACCATGCAACAGAATCAAAATGAATAATAGGAACTCAGATCATAATTTTTGTTTGATTATCATGAAGAAAGCAAAATTGAAGTGGGCAGTGCACATCGTGCCACCATGGCCTTGTTTTTTTCCATCTGAGATATAACCTATTAATCGTTGGCTTTTGCTATCTCAGATTCCAGGTAATAAGGAACTGAGATCAATACTGCTGTTCGGTTTCTCTTTGAATCTCTACTTAGAAAAAATATAAAGAAATCCAGAATAATGAAATACCTTATTGAATCAATAAAACAACTGTGCACCTTGCAATAATCAAATCAAATTTCAGTAAATGAAAGCTTGTATTCTTACCAATCATGTTGAAGTTGAGCTCAGTAACAGCAGCCAGTGCACAACCACCAATGATTGGAACAAGGGACATGTAAACTGATGGAGGGAAAGTCTCACCCAATAGGGACCTTGAAACCAGTACGCTGAAAGCAGGCTCACCACTCTTAATAATATGGGTAAAGGAAACTGCAACCTTCGACATGCTCACCGTTGCTGCTACATGTCCAATTGTATGTGCCACCGCAACCTAAAGAGATGATTATTAGTAAACACAGAATATGTGTGTGTGTGTGTGTGTGTGTGTGTGTGTTGCCAAAGAATTCCAAAACATGAAAATTTCCCTAATTTGAATTCTCGCATCAAAAGCCACCATAATTGATCCAAATTCAAATATTGCTTTGTCTCCATTTGAGGGAGTAAAGTTAAAACAGGCAAATTGAAACTTCACTTTCTCAGCTTTATCAGCAATCAAACAAAGGCTATTTTCAGAATAAATTAATAAAAATAAGCAAAACAACATGAATAGCAAGCCAGCATACTCCTTCAATTATTCTCTACTTTCCTCAGCAATCATACGAAGGGTGATTTTCTTAACAACCCAAACCAAACCAAAAGCATCACTTCGCCATGATTTCCCTCTTTCATTTATCTGAGAAACCAAACAAAAACCTCACTTTCCCTTTTCTATCAAACCAAACAAAATCCAGAAATCAAAACTTACAGGGAATAAAGTCTTCCAAAACTCAAAATCAGTGTTTGGTGCCTCAGCAATCCTTGTAGCCCACGAGATCATCATCATAAGAGATCCGCAAGCAAGAGAAAGAGTGGAGGTCAACCATGGATATGGAAAAGCATTCAAGACCTTCTTGTTGTATATGTTGAAAACAACATTCAAAGCCCACCAAGTAGCAAAATAAATCCCAATTTTAACCCTTTTTGCTGCCTCTGACTTCACCTCAGATGCTTCAATTGGCTCTGATCGATCGGCCTCATAAGCCTTGCATGTGATCATGGTCCTCTTTTGAGGCCTTGACAACGCAAAAGACTCAACCTTCGACACATGCAAAGGCTTTGACATTGAAAGAACTGGTTTTGACTTGTTGGCATTGAGTGAAGGCAGAATCAAAGATCTTTGCATTGCCGACATGTTTTTTCTGCGAAAAATAGTGTCAGATCCGTTGATTGTTGGGGTTATAGTAGATTGCTTGATACTGCAAATCATGATGTAAAAATTTGATCTTCTGACTCGAAATCCTAAAGGGTCTAATGTGTTTATCTCAAAAGTCTAGCTCAAAATAAAAAAACCAATCCCTCAAGATCAAAGATATATAAGAAAGCTTACAGAGCTTATGAGACACGAACTATAGAAAGCTAGTGTCTTTATCAAACACTCTCTCTTAACACATCAACCAATGGGCAAAAAGGCATGAAAAAATAAAGAGGATCCTCAAGGATATACACTTATATCAATCTAAATAGTAACTAAAAAAAGAAGATTTTGAAGGGTTGTATACTCTTTTTTTTTTTTTTGAACTATTTTAGTAGGGGCTTTGGTTGGTGACTGGGTACTAAGAGAGGACAAAGAGAAGGAGTCGGCCTTTTACTCTACTTCTTTCTCTGAAATCTCAGTCCAATTAGAAATTCAAGACTCGCGTCTTGTAACAGTCAAGGGACACTGTGGCTGTGTGGGGATCTTCTTTAAACGTTTTTAATGAATTTTCCTTCTTTTCAACTACTTTCCTCTTCGAAAAGGTTGGAGGAAAAATGAAAAGTTTGGGGCCATTGGCGGCAACGACAGCTTTGTGCTTTGTTTTTGTGCTAATACAAGAGCATCTTCAAGGAAAAAAAGTTACTTAGAAGAGCGAAATAGATAATATAATTTTTAAATAGTTTAAATATAATATTTTATATATATGCATTTCAAAAATTAATTATTTAAAAAAAATTGTATTTTAATATATTTGATATTGATATAACTATTTATTAACTGTAACTAATTAATACATTTCCAATCAAAATTATTCTTTTATATAAAAATATATTAAATAAATTCTTAGCTTTTTTT
>Ga0325411_1006724_pt1 | contig 12586 bp, 9 predicted proteins | sample PopdelMetagenome_13_FD_206181 | JGI IMG/M metagenome (GOLD analysis project Ga0325411, IMG submission 206181) | Populus deltoides microbial communities from Bellville, Georgia, United States - Xylem-PdIQD-R4 | ecosystem: Host-associated > Plants > Phyllosphere > Stem > Wood/Secondary xylem... | reverse complement strand
TGATGATGCACCCTTTCGATGGTGAAACCTAGAAAATTTTAATAAGGTACGTCCTTAGTTTTCAATGAAATTAAGGAACATGCATTTTAGGTTATGTATAGACAAATTCAATCCATTCAAGTCCTTTGCTGCTCCTCATTCTTGTTAGGTGGTGATACTTCTGGTTTACAACTTGTTATTAGGAACATGTATAAGTCAGGAGTTCATGTTTTTATCTATGGTCATACTCGGTCCTAATAGTCGGGGTCGAAATATAGATGTTGTTTTCGTCCATTGATTTATGAGTTGAAGCAGTTGTGGTAATCCGAGGCTTTGACATATAAAGTATTGAGAAAACAAAATTTTCAGATGAGGCAACTTTGATTTGGACTATCAATAATTTTCTTGTGTATGGAATGGTTTATGATTAGAGCATGCATGGAAAACTAGCATGTGCATACTACATGGAAAATAACAAGGCTTTTACATTAACAAATGGCGGTAAAACATCTTTTTTTTTTTTACTAGCGGTTCTTATCAATGGATTACAAGTACAAAAAGAATAGAAGTGACTTTTTGGTTAGTAGAGTTGAAAGGGATGTTGCACTTTAGCTACTATTGAGTGAGGAATTGCATGCCATGTGTCGGATTACGATGACATTGTGTTTGGTTTTCAATCCGATAAACAAAAGTTTCATGGTTTTGTTTTGACCCACAATTGGGTAGAGCAAAGTATTTTATAGGAATTTCCTTATCGAAAGACTAATCTCCTCTGACATAACATTGATGTCATTCATGTTGAAAAGAATGTGTTTGAAAACATTTTCAACACGGTTATGTACGTGAAAGGAAAGACAAAAAACAACATCAAGGTTATAATGGATATATCTTTGTTTTGTCACCATAAAAATATATAGGTTGTTTATGATGGGTCATGAGTTGCAAAGTCCAAAGCTAGTTTCACTTTAGACAAGAATGCATAGCTACTTGTCTACCAATGGCTTAAGAGTCTGTATTTTCCTAATGGACATGCTTCGAACATATCAAGGTTGCTGAATTTGGAGGATTGAAGATTGTATGGAATAAAGAGTCTTGATTGCCACGTACTTTTGCAAACATTCATTCCACTAGATTATCGGGATTTATTACTGAAGGGGATATGAGATGCATTTACGAAGATCAATCACCTTTTTAAATATATATGCTCCAACAAGTTGCAGACACAACAAATAGAGAGACTTGAAACAAAAATCATCCAGATAATCTGCAAACCCAATTTCTAACCCATGTTTTAATAAATTTTCAGAAAAATCCAAAAATAACAAAAAACATCGAAAATCCAAAAAATATGTTTTTTAATATATTTACATCATTTTTAGCATCGTCTCAAAAGAATTTAAATTTTCAAAGATATTTGAAACGCGTTCGACTTTTAACGCGTCATTTTTAAAATCAATCCTCATTGAGTGGATGTTGATATTGCTCGTTTTCAAAAAATACAAAAAAATAAGAAAAATCAAAATTTACAAAAAAAAAAGTTGAGGGACCAAGTTTGAGACCTAACAATATTTTTGCCTATAAATAATAGCCTCAACACACACAAAAAGAGGGGGAAATTTTGAACATTTGTGAGGAGGCAACACAAAAACCCCTAAAACTAAACCTAAACCTAAACCCATCTCTAACCAAATGACAACGTTCCCCATTGGGCAAAACAAAAAAGCCACCACCCCCGCTGGTTTTCGATTTTTCTTCTTCCTTGTCCGCTCCCCTCCTAGTCATCTTCATCTTCCCCGCTCACGGCCATCTTCATCTTCTCCATTCAACCTCCACATTGTTCCCCCATCTTCTTTCCCTTTTCCAGCCAATAACACAGAGCCCCTCCCTTTTGATTTTCTTCTTCCCCACAGCAGCCGGCAACAAACCCATAATCCCCTCTCTATAGTAGCCCCATACACTGTCCCATCTCCCTCTCAGCAACACAAAACCAGCGCCTCTCAGCCTCCTCTTTCGGCCAGTCACCGCTCACCCTCTCCTGGCCGACCCAGCTTCCTCATAACCGAGAGCAGCCCAACAGCGGCTCCCTTCTTCCTCGGGCCGAACACAGCGGCAACCCCCGCTTTCTTCTTCATCTCCTTCAACCGGACAACAATATCCCTTCTCCAGCAAGCACGCTTACAGGGTCAACAACCGATCCCCTCCATCATCAACTTGGGAGACGCCACCCTCACTTTCCCTTCAGGAGTGCCCTTCACAGCCTCCTCCACCGAAGATCAACCCATTTTGGCTTAGCACAGCAGCCTCCACCTTGACCTCACAACAGATCGGAAAAGAAAGAAGACGGGGGGAAGCAGATCTAAAACAGAAAACAAATCGACTGTTTATGTTGTTTTCTTGGCTTTGCAGGTGATGGTGACTCTCACCGTCGGTGTAGAAAGACAGAGAATAGGAAGACGTTCTCGATCCACCAGTTTTGCTGCTTTCATCAGCGGCGGCGCGTGGAGCAACGCGCCGCCATTGTTCCAGCACTGTTTCCGAGGGTTTTTTTTAAAAAAAATTTTCAGACATTGTTATGCATATTTAGATTACTGTTTGGGTTATTTTTTAATTTAGATTGGTTTGGAAACATGTCATGGGTGTGTGCTTAAACATAGTACAAGAAGAGTGTTTGAGTAGGTGTTTTGTTATTATATTTTTTTATGTATGTTTTGAATGATAAAAACTAAAAAGAAAAAAAAATTAAATGTTTTAATTTGCATTGAATTTGGTTTATATTTCAAAAAAAATATATCAAAAAATATTTTTTTCTTTTGGTATTCAGGATTATAATCTTATATGTAACATATATTCATGATATTAAATAGAAAAGTTTGTTTTGTTTTATTAATGCTAGAGCAATTAGGTTTTGTTATCCGATAAGATAAGGATCTCCTTAGGAGGACTTTTCTTTTTCTTTTTAAGAAATCATTGGCAAGACAACTTTCAAAACTTTTTAAATTACATCAAAGCCACGAAGCAGCTTACCTCAGGTATGGTGCGTAAAGGACGCTAATACCTTTTCTAACCACAACCAGTCCCTTACCCGTGAATCTCTGACAAGACCAGTATATTCGGGTTTCCTAGTAACCCCCAATGAAATACTAGGTGGCGACTCCGAACGAACCAATCAAATCAAACGAAAAGAAAAATCGCCAACGACGCCGCGCGGGTGACATGCGACAAAATGATGACTCTACTGGGAAGGTACTGTTTCTGACAATATTGGACTAAGCTTTGTGTATTTGATGTGTTTATGTTTTTGCATTTTTGTCTTATTTTATTTTTGTTTTGTCCATGCATTTTGTAGAATTGTCTCATGCATCACATGTATTTATTTTTTAAAAGCACACGCAAGCTTTTAGGTTAGGTGAAGAATTAACGATCTACCCTATGACTATTGGTCAGGGTTCAAATGCGTGAAAACCCAACTCATATTTGAGTGCCTGCTTGGTAATGGTGGATATACGTACCTTAACCATTTCCTGCAACGCCCCTATACTGTCTTTACGAAGATCGTCACTGGACAGATATGAGACCCTTTTGAGACTGGAAAACCTACCCATGTTCACATAACCTGTCCTTAGGTTGTATGTGCTATCATTATTTGTATAAGGGCAAACCCTTTTTGAAGCATCTTGAACTTAAGCCTTATGGGTGACACAATGGTCGTCACTCAGAAAATTTTCATTGAAGAGTTTGGGCAAGAGTCGCGATTCTTATTTCATCATACAAGAGTTACGACCATATGTCACCCCTCGAAGGGCGAGTTCATCATGTAGATTACATGCTCATACATTTGTCATGCATACACCGGGATGAAAAGTAGGTTCCCTCACCTGAGGTTTACTATACTGGACTGAGAAAAGTTGGAAAAATAAAGATGGGGTCCGATAAGGCTCTTTTTCAAAAGGAAATTGAGAGCATCAAATGTGAAGTAACTAAACTCGATCTGCTTGAACAAGTGTTGAACTTCAAGAGGGGAAAGGGAATGTCCGCACAGCCTCCTGTGGAAGTACTGTCAGTCCATGTCCCACATAAGAAATACATCACTGACTTTTCTCCTCAACTCTCCACCAGTAGGGGCCATAAACACTGAAGTGGCACCCCCTCTCCTTCATTTCAGTCATGAACAACAACAATGCCTTCATTCATCAATGAAAAATAATCTCCTTTCTGGTTCAACTACACTATTAGTTGTTCACCGCCTTCACGTCTTGCAATAGCACCCAAAAGTTGCTAGCTTTTTATGTCTGATCTTCTTTGAAGTCACCAAACTCCATTCATGTCCTGCAGCACAAGATGTTAATTTGAAAAAAAACATGAGTATACCTTGAACTTCAACATAACAGAGCTCTCTCTATAGAGATCTGTTTGTGGATCTACTAGTGGAGAATCCAAGAAGGAATACAATAGTTTTAGATCATCTATAATTTCTCCTACCAGTGTCAGCATTAAAATACAAGAGTAGGGAGAAGAGACATGGCTAGACTGAAAAACATGAAGAAGACTAAAACTTCAACAGAGTAGAACTCCCTCTATTGGTGCCATTGGATTCAAGAACAATAATAAGAGATGAATCGAAAGATAACTCTGAAAGTGGAAAACCTTATTTATGTGGTCTAGCCATATCTCACTTTTATATCAACTGCTCAAATGTCTTTGCTAAGATTGACATACCTCCGCCACTCAACTTTGTCTACCAGCATCTGTCAGACTCCAGACTTGTTGCCTCGACTCTGTTAAATCCCATACAACCACTATTTCTAGGTGGTATAATCCTGACAAGAGATGTGAATATCATGGTGGGGTCTTGGGCCATTCATTTGAATAGTTGTAAAATTTTCAAGAATTGAGACTGGATCATGGTAAGCAAGAAGCGAGTTGAGTTTGATGATGTCATCAATCATATTGTCACTAGAACATCTCCAGATTGATAAAAGATCGAAAATGCTTAGCCAAACATAAATATTGCTAGAAAAGCTTATCCAAGAATGGTGCTGAATTGTCAATCATTTTGTTGTGGATTTTTGCCATTTTGCATTTTGTTTTGGGATCACATCTCATCCTTTAACGAAACATGTCTTTCCTTTGTCTTCTTGATGTTTTGAAATCAAGAGATGCTTCTCTCAAAGGGTATTTTGACAAAATATTTTGATCAAACTCCAACATGCAAAATTAAGGCAAGTCAATCCTAAAAGATTAAAAATGTTTTGATTGCAGAAATGACTCGATATTTGTTAAAATGTCAAGATAAACAATATAAGGCAACCAAACAAATTTTGAACTCACATTTGAAATTGAACCACACACCATGTAGCTAATTTTTAGCAGTATGCATAATGACATGTAGTGGATTCGGTAGTTATGGACTCGCGAATCATCATTCTTACAAGTCCAAATCATTACACTGGATGAGGTCAAATTTATCAGTTTTAACCGACCTTGCTTGAAATGAGAAAAGGCCATCTTCGATATCCCCTCACTTTCTAAAGATATTTATCCTTTACAAACCCATTTTGAGCCTGATAGAATATTTCTTTCAAGAAACCCTGACCAGGATCGCCCCCCATATTAGGGCCAAATAAGAGATTTTTTGTTAGCAAAGATAAGGCAATGTTAGAATCGATGGATAAGGAAAAGGCTAAGAACAAAAGTCCAACAATTATAAGAGGGCTAAAAGAAAGAAACCATAGACTAGGGCATGTGAGAAAACTTTAAAGAAAGCTATAATAAAAAGGTGGAAAGGAATTAGAATGCCTATCAAGTCTAGAAAGAGCAAAAGAGATTTCAATTAAGAAAAGACATCATACGCCAAAAGTCAATACTAGAAAAAATACCGAGTTACAAACATTGTCTTTTGGTATCAATGATAAAGCCTCTAATGATTAGATTGGTTATTCACCAAGGAAAAAGTCAAATTTGCATTATGACCTATGTTAAGAGAATTCTAATCTTTGAGATTAACAAGGTTGTATGTCACTTTCTCTACAAAGACAACGAGAGGAAAAAAGATTGATGAATAATTGATGTTGATCTTAGATTCTTGAAACCCTCAAACACCTTTTTGAGCTTGTGAATTTCCCTTTCTTTCACAGTCATGAACTATAGCCTGCATTACTTGCATTTAAAAGCCCTTTTTGATCAAGTAAGCAATTTGAATCGATAAATGGCGCTCTCAAAACTAGAAGAGCTTTTCTATAAGGGTCATGACTTCATGAATTAAGCTTCTGGTTATTATGCATATTGATAAAATAAATGTTAAGAAAAGAAACAACATTTCTTAATAAAGCCTGAGCATCTTGTTTTTCAAATTCAAAAAAATATCACCTCATCACAGACCAGCAAAAGATATACCCAAAATTAGAGTTTAAAGTGGATACAAAGAACCATGAAAAAAAAGAAAGCCATTTTAATCTTGCAACGGGTCAATTTCTGTTTTCAAAATACAAGACAATGAAAGGATTACTACATTGAATGACGTGTATTGGGTCTTTGACCAAAAATCTTGATTTTTAAAACATCTTTTCCAAAATTGATATCGCTCTGATTTCATTTCAACAGTTAGACTTGAATACACATGACCTTTGAAATATGAGATTTGATTCCAGAACAAGAAAGATTGTCGAACAAAGAAGAACATCGATTGAGTCTGCGAAATCCTTGACAGAAATGACATCAACTCTTCTCAACACTCCTTGAAAAGTTGAGACACCTTGGGGCAATACGGTGGACTTTGAGAAGGAAAACAAACAGTATTCAGCTCAGCTGGGGGGCAAAAAAAGATGATTAAATCTATGAACGGGGGATAATATGTTTTAAAAAAAGATAATCAATGAATGAGCATATTCAGATCACACCGGGGGCAATATTGTTCAAAAACATTCCATGATCTAGTGAACTCCAGCAGCACTTGAAAACAACGCTGCACTTGAGGGACAACCTCGTATCTTCATCTTGGGGTTATCTTTTGAAACATGGCTATAACAGATGTTATCGCATAGTTGCATTTGAATGAATGTCAGAAAGATGCACACCACCAAGACTGACTGTGGGACCATCTGTTTTGAAGCTCAAAGGCGCACTTCATAGCATGAATATGGGTGATAAATTGAACATCATTGATGAGGCCAATACATTTATTTTCGCAATCTGATTCAACAAGATAAGAGGAATCCATTGAGAAGAACACTGAGTATACAACAAAGAGCTTTTTTACTATAAGCTATATAAGCTATGAGATGCATGTCTAGATGACTTGGCAGTTCCAAGAAGGCTGGTGATAACATATACTTGAAGAGTATTTGTTTCAACTTGAGGCAAGTTCATGACTGATTGACAATCTTGATGGTTGTTGGCACGATGCGCACAATCACTAAAAGAATAACTCTTAGGATAATCTGGAAGATGAATGATCAGTTAAGCTCATTCATGATGAATCAAGCAACACCACACTTGAGGGCACGATAATGCTTGATAAACAACGAGAGCGGTAATCATCAAGGACAGGCCAGGATAGGCACGACACTTACAGCTGAGTGGATGGCTAGCACACGGATAAGCTGGTAAATCAAAAGGAGAAAGAAGGTTTTGGAATGCAAACAAAGGCACCTTATGACAATGGAACATCAAAGAAGGGGGACCTATATTCCAAATCAGGTAAGAATGCATGCATGTCATCTAACCTCAAAACATTGCACAATTGTTTTTGAATTGTTACAGGAAAAATCCTCAATGGGGTCCAGCAAGATTATGGAAAAAGAAAGAAGCATTGTGTTGATGATAACAAAGAATTGGTTTTGATCATGGAATAAAAATAAGATGAGATGAACCCTACCATTAGGAAAATCTTAAAGAAATGAAAAGATCAACCTTGCAATCATGAAGCCCCGAGTTGTCAAACCCTACGATTGGGAATTATTAGGAAGCACCAAGTTTTCCAGCCCTTCTCCTGTCATCAGGTAGCTTTGGTTAAAGAGAATCGCCAGATGGGATTTTAGGCTGACCGAGTTATATTTTTTCTTTGGTTTTGGTTAAAGGAGGTCGTCAGATAGGATCTCAGGTTGCTTTGTTTAAAGGGAATCGCCAGATGGGATTTCAGGTTGACCGAGCTACACACATTCTTTGGTTTTGATTAAAGAAGGTCGCTAGAAGGGATCTCAGGTAGCTTTGGTTAAAGGGAATCGCCAGATGGGATTTCAAGTTGACCGAGTTACATTTTTTCTTTGGTTTTGGTTAAAGGAGGTCGCCAGAAGTGATCTCAAATAGCTTTGGTTAAAGGGAATCGCCAGATGAGATTTCAGGTTGACTTAGCTACATTGTCTCTTTGGTTTTGGTTAAAAGAGGTCACCCGATGGGATCTTAGGTAGCTTTGGTTAAAGGAAATTGCCAGATAGAATTTTAGGTTGACCGAGCTGCACATTTTTTTGTTCTAGTTAAAGGAGGTCGCTAGAAGGGATTTTAGGTAGCTTTGGTTAAAGGGAATTGCCAAATGGGATTTCAGGTTGACCGACCTACACACATTCTTTGGTTTTGATTAAAGGAGGTCGCCATAAGAGATCTCAGGTTAATGAAAAAGAAAAAGAAAGAGAGAGAGAGAGAGAAACAGAAAAAAAAAGTAAGGTCTTTAGATGAGTGGATCATTCAGCAAGTTAAGAAGACAAGAAGACAAGTTTTCTTTACAAAAGCTTACTATGCAAAACATTCAGGAGTTTTGCTTCGTAAGCATTATAAAGAGGGGGCATCTGTTGTTACCCAATTTTTTTTTATCAATGTTTTGATAAATTTTCAAAAAAATCCAAAAATAGCGAAAAACATCGAAAATCCAAAAAAAATATATATTTTTAATATATTTGCATCCTTTTTAGCATTTTTAGCATCGTCTCAAAAGAATTTAAATTTTCAAAGATATTTGGAACGCGTTCGACTTTTAATGCATCATTTTTAAAATCAATCCTCATTGAGCCAATGTTGATATTGCTCGTTTTCAAAAAATACAAAAGAAAATAAGAAAAATCAAAATTTACAAAAAAGAAGTTGAGGGACCAAGTTTGAGACCTAACAATATTTTTGCCTATAAATAGTAGCCTTCAACACACACAAAAAGGGAGGGTAATTTTGAACATTTGGGGGGAGGCAACACAAAAAACCCTAAACCTAAACCTAAACCTATCTCTAACCAAACGACAACGTTCTCTATTAGGCAAAACAAAAGAGTTGCCGCCCCCTACTGGTTTTTGATTTTTCTTCTTCCTTGGCCGCTCCCCTCCCGATCATCTTCATCTTCCCCGCTCACGGCCATCTTCATCTTCCCCATTCAACCTCCACACCGTTCCCCCATCTTCTTTCCCTTTTTCCAGCCAACAACACAGAGCCCCTCCCTTTTGATTTTCCAACCACCGGTTTTGCTACCTTCATCGGCGGCGGCGTGTGAACCCACGGGCCACCAGCGACGGTGGTGCGTTGGTTTTGCTGCCTTTATTCGCAACTGAGCGTGAATCCACGCGCCGCCAGCGGTGGGGGCGCGTGGAGCAACGCGCCGCCACTGTTCCAACATTGTTCCTGAGGGTTTATATTTTTTTTTTGTAATTTTCAGACATTGTTGTGTATATTTAGATTACTGTTTGGGTTATTTTTAATTTAGATTGGTTTGTAAACATGTAATGGGTGTGTGCTTTAAACATAGTACAAGAGTGTTTTAGTGGGTGTTTTGTTATTATATTTTTTTACGTATGTTTTGAATGATAAAAACTAAAAAGAAAAAAAATTAAATGTTTTAATTTGCATTGAATTTGGTTCATATTTCAAAAAAAAAATATATCAAAAAATATTTTTTCTTTTGGTATTCAGGGTTATAATCTTATACGTAAGATATATTCATGATATTAAATAGAAAAGTTTGTTTTGTTTTATTGATGCTAGAGCAATTAGGTTTTGTTATCCGATAAGATAAGGATCTCCTTACCGAGGAGGATTTTTCTTTTCCTTTTTTAAGAAATCGTTGGCAAGACAACTTTCAAAACCTTTTAAATTATATCAAAGGCACAAAGCAGCTTACCTCAGGTAGGGTTAAGGGTGCTAATACCTTTTCTAACCACATCTAGGTTTCCTAGTAACCCTCAATGAAATACTAGGTGGCGACTCCTAATGAACCAATCAAATCAAAGGAAAAGAAAAATCGCTAACGACGTCGCACGGGTGATGTGCGACAATATATATATATAATAAAAGAAATAGCTCAAAAGGAAAAATGGACCCGACAACTAAGTTGTTGCCGAATCATTTGGCAGCGTTTGGTTATTGTCCTAGGATATACGAGACGGAGACATGACTCGAGTCAATGCATAAATAAAATTGCTTATTATCATAATTTTAAAACATAACTCAAAAGTTTACTCGGGCCAAGGCCTTGGATCGGGAGGATCAAGGTAGTTTGACCTAATTTTTTTAAAAAAAATAAAAGCAACCTTGTTTGGACCTTTTTTTCAAAAAAAAAAAGAGTCAATGTGTTTTCTACTTGTGTTTTATTTAGGGTCGACCTATTTTTTTCTTGGATTGACCCGAGTTTTTTACTTGGTCATATCGGGTCAATGCTTCCTTTATTTTTTTGTAAACTCTGACCAATACAGGTCCCGAGTTGACCCACCTGATCAATCTAGATTTTATAACTAGATTTATTAAATATTATTAATTTCAACACTTCATATAAACCAAAGTTAAAAAAAATATATATCTATTTTTTTAACTTTCTAAGTTTGACAATAATATATATTAGTTAGGTGGCCCACACTACGCCGCGAGCTCACCTTTTATTTTCTTAAAAAGTTGGGTCTTAACGTTGGCAGGACCCAAGGCTATTCGGGTCTTGCACGGGCAGGACCCAAGTCTATTTGGGCCCTACACGGCAGGACCTAAGGCTATTTTGGGCCCTGCACAGCCAACGACCCAAGGCTATTTTGGGTTCTGCAGCATGCGGGGCCCAAGGATAGTTGGGTCTTGACATGTTGGCCAAATCCTAATGGATAATCATAAACTGGTTACGATATTCATTTTTTGATTTTTTTTAAACACAAAAAAGATGCAATTTTTGTTTTTTTTTTGTTTATGAAAAATATGCTTGAAATTTTTTAGAATTTGGCCGTATGCAACAAAATACATTTTTTTATCTTTTTGAAAAAAGAGCCTTTTTTTATGAAAAATTTTGAAGAAAACCGGGTATTTTAATACCGGATTTGTATTTTACAGTGTAAATATACAACCCGATATTATGTAAAATTGGTAGAAAAATATTTGAGAAAATCACAACTTTTTTGAAAGGATTTTTGAAAATTTTATATTATTTTTATATGTATTAATTAATTAAATATTATTTAAATAGGTGGGCTGAGAACAGGTGGGCTGGCATAGGCCGAAAAAGGTTGGGCCGAACTCGGACCAACATGTTGCTTTTTATTTTGGGGACGGGCTGGGCTAGAACAGGTCCAACTCGAAGCAACTTAGTCACTGGCAGCCTAGTGACTAAGTTGCACGAAACAGTGCAACGTGAATTATAATTCATGTTGCACGGTTCACATGCAGCGATAACAGACAGAGAAGGGAGGGAGAAGAAGAAAGGAGAAGGGAGGCTTATTTGGCGTTGAGGGAGCTGGCGTCCTGACCGGCGGTGCACGGTGTGGCTGCGGTGGTGAGGCCGGTGGCTGGCTCTGGTCACCGTTAGAAGAGGAAGAAAACAGAGGAAAAAAAAAGGAGCTTTTCCCATAATCAATAAAAAAAACATAGTAATATTATTATAAATTATGATTTTGGATTTTTTTTATGAAAAATATTTATAATCTTGACATTTTTTTTTTCTTATGGGAAAAGCTCCTTTTTTTTTTCCGTTCTCACCACATTATCAATTTTTCATTGAAAAAAGAAAAAACAAAACAAGAAAATGGATAAGAATGGTTTTGTGTTACTATGTAGGATTTGAAACAAGCACTGTAACCCTGTTCGGGGCCGAAAATACAAGTCCCAACACGTTCTATAAGACTTTTTCCCAAACCTGCTAATCAACGTCCTTGCATGCATGGGATTTCAGTCTTAGATTGACGAGAATACTGATGAGACGGATCTCCAAGAACTCATGAATGGTAGGTAGATCGATATCCATGGCGGACCCAGCAAAATCGTGTTCGCAACTCAGCATCAATTAGTTAGTTTTGATTGCATGATCGGTCAAGATGAGACAAACTGGAATGAAGGGTCCTCCTATATTTTCCTTGTCAACCACACAATATTGAGACATAGTTTAAGATTGTGATAGGAAGTAGTATTTAGTTTTGTAATTTTTTTTAAAAAATATGTTAAAATAATATATTTTATTTTATTTTTAAAATTTTATTTTTAATATTAACATAATCTAAAAAAATTAAAAACATTTTTAAAAAAAATTCAATTTTTTTAAAAAAAAAAACACGCGCAGAAATTTCAATTTTCAAAGGTCGTGGAACGCGGATTTGAATTGAAGAACTAGCTTTGGACACTCAATCAGTTATCATTGTGAACAGTACAATGACGTCAGCTATCAGTG
>Ga0325411_1006723_pt1 | contig 12586 bp, 7 predicted proteins | sample PopdelMetagenome_13_FD_206181 | JGI IMG/M metagenome (GOLD analysis project Ga0325411, IMG submission 206181) | Populus deltoides microbial communities from Bellville, Georgia, United States - Xylem-PdIQD-R4 | ecosystem: Host-associated > Plants > Phyllosphere > Stem > Wood/Secondary xylem... | reverse complement strand
TCAAAATTTGATGGTTTGTTTACTGTCTTCAGACCAGCTTTTCACGTGAAAAGCTGGCTAAAACTACTTCTAATTAACTGTGGCCATACCTCAAAAATTCACGTGGGGTCCACAGATTAATATCAGCCTTTTGTTGTTACCAAATGATAAAAAATTGTGTTTGGACTAACAGCAAAAGCCACCACGAAGCCAAACACCATCCTACACGGTTGAACTTGGACTTCACGAGAACCTACAAAACAAGTCTTGTGTTGGGTTCAAAAGAACCTCCGATACTTAAATTAGCAATGTTACAAGAGGAATGAAATCTTAAAGGAGGTGTTATGTGTTTGTAGGGAAGACATAAGAGATAGATAATCAAAGATTGGAAAATATAACATCAACTTTGAGATTAGAACCCTCTCTGATGACTCATGAATGTTTATATATCAATGAGCCACACAAACTTACATGGAGATATAGTTAGCAGTTCAATGTTGAATGAAAAAAAATGACATCACAAAGGTCATATCATGGATATGAACATGCCATAACACCATTTTGTTTGTTGGCTCAATCATGGTAGAAGGATGTGTGAACATTTAATACAAGTGTTTTTTGTCTTTATAATTGGTGGTGACTAAACCAAGTTTAACCAAAGATTGTACACTCAAGGTATAATAGTTGGGTTCATGGGTATAATCCTTTCCCAAGAGGATGTTTAGCCAATCCATTAAGGGGGGACACAAAGTCAATCCAGGATGACATATGGTCAGTCTATCAAATAAAGGTGCAAAGTCATTCTAGGGAGACACGTGGCCAATCCACTAAGAAGGGACGCAAAATCATTTTAAAAGGACATTTGACTAGTCTAGTAAAGTAGGTGCACGACCATTTCCTATTGAGAGGGGTACATGGTTGATCTGCTAAGAAAGGGGATGTAAAGTCAATATAAAAGACGTATGGTTAATGAACTAAGAAAGGATGTAAAGTCAGTCTAGAGGGAAGCATGATCATTCAATCTAAAGAGGGATGCAAAGTTAGTCCAGAGGACACTTGGTCAGTCTATCAAAGAGGGATACAAAGTTAATCTAAAGAGAAGCATGGTCATTTGGTCTACAGAGGGATGCAAAGTTAGTTCAGAGGACGCTTGGCTAGTCGATCAAAGAGGGATGCAAAGTCAATCCAATGGGATGCGTGGCTAGTCCAGATAGAGGGAACAAGTGCCCAATCTACTAAGAAGAGGAAACGAGTGACCAATCCACCAAGATGGTATAAAAAGTCAATTAGAGGGGACGTGTAGCTAGTCTATTAAAAAAGGATGCAAAGTTATTACGAGAAGATGTGTGGTCAGTCCACTGAGTAAGGATGTAAAGTCAATTAAGGGGATTATGACTATTCCACCAATAAAAAATGCATAATTAAGTCTTGTTAAGGAAAGACGTGTAGCTAGTCAATAAAAAAAAAAGGGACCTATGGTTTGTCCTATTTTGGAGGATATGCAGTCTTATAGACACCTAGGTCTAATATAGTAGGCTTTGTAAAGGAATCCATATCTTATCCCTCATCAATTGCTCCGTATCTCAAATCAAGGTTCACTTAGTTTAAGATAAAATAATTTTCTTGTACATATGATTTGAGTGGACCAGGAATTTGAAGATGCGAGTCATCAAGTGTAAACTATTTTTCTATCTTGTTTGATAAACCCTAATGTTTTTTAAAAGGCTAATATGCTATTCAGGATGAATCCAAAATTTTCTTGTGATATCCTTTGTACTAGGTGGTGTGATACCCTTATACCTGGGCATAGTTTAACCACACACTTATGAAAGATCATTATTTTTATACTTAGACAAGGTAGATGCTTTTATACTTAAGTAAGGTGGGTTTTTATATTGGAGGGTGAAAGCCTTTAAACATGAATAAAATGGTTGATTTGAATAACTTATGAAAAACAATTCATGAAAAAGAATATATGAAGAAGTGGTCTTATATTCGAAGAGAAGAAAGTCTTTGTATTTGGGAAAAGTTATACCTTATATCTGGGTTAGAGAATGCCTTTATACTCATGCAAAGTTTTCATGTTGTACCAGGGCTCAGTAGTGATTGTTTCCAGAATGTCTCATACCTTCAACATCTCTTTATTAGATCTCTTTATATAGGTCTTGACACCCTCATTTTCCCCTTATTAGTGGTAAGAAGTTTTATGGAGCTTTACTTTATTAAGATACTAGTGTTATAGTGAGCAATGAGCTTTATAATAACAGATTTAAAAACCAAATAAAGATATCATATCTAGGTTAACCCATGAAATATGACCGGAGAAAATTTTACACATACCTTATCTATCTGGCATGATTAATTCTAGATTCTTATGCATATTTTGCATATTCTTTGTTAGGTTTGTGAGCTTATCTTAGCTATCTAAACTCATTTTTATGGTGAATAAATCCCTTAGAAAAAGAGTGTTCAACATTTATATGGTCAATGAAGAGCCTCTCACCTAGTAAGGGTTATACACATTCACATCAGAGACCCGTATAACCACATATCTAACTTGCTTTGAGACTTATTTTCTCTTGTGATTGTGACTACATACTAGTTTGTATTTTAGCTTTTCCTGGTAGCTCTTGGAGTATCCACTTGGATAACATTTGTTATGATGGCAATAATAGCTTTTGTGTGGCTTTAAGATTGGTGATGCTCTCTCTTACTCTCTTACACTTTATTATGGCATGCCTCCTTCTAAAACTAAAATTGTCTGCATATAATGGAAGGTGTAAAATGTGGTTTTGATGGAGGATTCATTTATTATGGAATATTTAAGGCTCTTAATTGTTTGTGTGTGAACAATAGTGCCTATGTGAGAATTATTACTTGTTAGGTTAGCTAGCAGAGATTTAAAAAAGTTGATGAAGCACTTGTGGTGGGAAGGTCTATAACCTTCCCATGTCTTAGAGTTTCTAGGTTATCAATCATGGAAAAAGATAGAAAATATATGAAAAGAAAAGAAATTAAACTTGTATTTTTTAGGATATCTCATAGACAATACTATTAACGAGGTTTGATTAAAACTTTAAAAGATCAAGGTTTTTTCAAGGCTAATAGATGGATTAGAAAATAGAAACTGACATACATGGACTTCATGAACACCTATAAGATAAGTTTTTTATTAGACTTAGAGGACCATATAATGCAAAAGTTAGCACTAATATAGGAGTACTGAAGCCTTAAAGGTTGTGTTATATATATTTTTAGAAAATATATAAGAGATGGTTAGAGGTTGAAAATAAGAATATAAGCTTCGAAATTGGAACCCTCTACTTAATGGCTCATGGTTGTTTATAAGTCTATTATTCTTACCAATTTGTATGGAGATAGGGTTAGTAGTTCACTATCAAGTGTAAATGATGATATCACGAGGGTCGTCTCATAGATATGGGCATGCTCTAATTCCATTTTATGGCTTTATTATGGTAAAAGGATGTGTGAACATTTAATATATGTACATACATTTTGTCTGTATAGTTTATGGCAAGTAGATCAGGTTTGACTATGAGGAATTACCCTTGAGGTGTAACAGTTACATTAGTAGGTATAAGATCTTTCTAGAGGGACACATAGTCAATCCATCAAGGAGAGACACACGACAAAGTCATATTGATAAAGGATGTATGACCGATCTACCAATAAGGGGGATGCAAGGTTTGTTTAGGGGAACATGTGAGTATTTTTCTATGAAGGAGCACAAAATCAATCTAAAATGACGTGTGGCCAATCCACTAAAAAGGGATATAAATTCAGTTTGGAGAGACACATGGTTGGTCAACTAAGAAAGGACTCAAAGTTAATAAGAAAGGACTCGTGGTTAATCCACCAAAAATGGACACGAAGTTAGTACAGAGTATGCTTGATCGGTCTACCAAGAAGGGAAACAAATCATTCTAAAAAGGTGCATGACTAGTTTGCAGAGGGGATATGCGCGACCAGGTCTTAGTGAGGGGGGATGCATTGTTATTTTGTCAATGAGGTGGAACGTCAAGTTAATTCAGAGAAATGAATGGTCATTCGACTAAAAAGAGATGTAATGTTAGTTTTGGAGGATGGTTAGCCAAGTCCTATAAAGGTTGGGTGTGTTGTTGGTCTACCAAGGAAAATGCATGACCAGGTTGGGGGTGGCACATGGTCGGTTCATCAAAGAGGGGGTGTGTGTGTGGTCAATCAGTCCAAAAGGTTGTGTAGTCAGTCCTGATGCGTGGGGATGCATGACTGGTTTCATTGAGGAAGGCATACAATCTTATAAATACTTTGAGTCCAATCTAGTATACTTTATAAAAAAAAAAAAACTCAAATCCTATCTCTCATTAAAATTAGAAATTAGAAATTATTAAGCATTTTGTTGAAACATGAGTTTTTTTTTTTTACATAATAGAGCTGAAAGTTGAATATATAACTTAAAATACCAATAGTTGCAATAGTAACTTTGATAAAATTGTATAATTAATTTACTATTTCTGACACTGAAGAGGTTCAATTTCCAGCTTTTTTGTTGTATATATATGGCCATTGGATGCTAGTGGCAAAAAAAAGTTCCATGTTTGCCTTTATTTTTCTCCCCTTGTTACCACTATCCTTGATGATCAATAATACATTTTTGACCCTTTCACTTATTGTTTTCATATCGAATATTTTTCAAAAAGTAAATTAAAAAAAATCAAAGAAAAATGAAAAAAAAAGAATAGTGAGTGAAATGATAATCATGCAATGAAAGAGAGACCAAAATAAACATAATTTTTTGCCCCCCTTTCTAAGCAATTAAGCGATGAAGATACAAAAAAAAAAGAATTAAAGAAAAAAAAACAAAGAAAGGAAAGTGGAAGGTGGGAAAAAATTTAAGATAAAAAGAGAAAAATAGAGGGGAATATAAACAGAGAAGTCCTATAATAAAAAGAGGGGGGGCAAAAAAAATTATTGGGAGAGATTTTTAGAGAGAAAAAATGAAGAAAAATATAGAAAAAAAAGGTAAGAGAAATAAAAGTGAGAGATTTTTTTTTTTTTAGAAAATCAAGAGGGGAAAACTTATATGCAAGTACAAGGAAAGAAAGAGAGAAAGGTAAAGAGAAGAAAAATTAAAGGAGAAATAAGATTTGTTTAGAAAAAAACAGAGAGAAAAAAAAGAAGAAAAATTGATAGCCTATTTTTTCTTCATCTCTCCACCATCAATGTCATTCATAACCACATGTTATAATCTCTGATAGCATTATGTCCATCGTTAGCAGCTTTGTTTTTCATGAAACAACCTGTCGTCAATCAGCCCCTCTTCCCTCCATTGAAACATCCCACATTTCCCTTAAAATTAGTTGTATCTACATCATCTCTCCTCCACATCAATTAGAAACCCATAACTACTAGCCTTCATAGCTTTAACGACCAACAATAATAGCCACCCCCCACATAAGAATGACAACAACCACGCTTTTTTAGAGATAAAAGTCTGACAAGAAGGAGAATATAAAGGAATAAGAAAAGCCAAGTCTTTTTAAGGTTCGATCTCCTTTCTTGGGTGGAGGTTCTTCTCACTTTCGACATGAAAATGAATTGGAGAGGGTAGTGTTGCCAATACAATAAGAGATGTGCAGCAGCAACAATGACAATGTATAGGTCCACGCGCCAACCCAATAGTGACACGACAACAGTAACAATGCATAGGTCGACGCACCACCACTATTTTGAGCCATTCTCTAACAACTTTGTAACCATTCCAACGACTCTTGAAGGTCGATTTCAAACATCAAACAAATATTTTATTGTTCTCAAATGACTTTGATGTATTATTGATTTATTATACATGTTTGTGTTATGATATTTGAAGTATTGGGGTCCACATCAATGTGTGGTAACCTTAAAGGTACAGTGCTTTCAAGAATATTTTTGTAAGATGGGTTTTAGTTGAAATCAATACCCTTCAGTAGGGTTGAAAAGATTGAATTGTAATATGTTTACTCGTGATGTAATGGTTTGATCTCAGTTTGAAATTTATGTATTAATATTAATTGTTATTTTATATTTACATGTTTTTTGGTTTTGGTATATTGTGTGTTGAAACTCTTATGTGTGCTTGTTTGTGAATTTTTGTATTGATTTCTTCTCGTTCATTATGGTTTGTGTTTATAAATGCTAGAAAAAATTGATTTAACAAAAAAAAAGTTGTTTTTATTTGTTTTGAGGATGGTGGCTATAAAAGCAAAACTATATCATTTTTGTTTTTATGTGATAATTCTTTCTATTATTCATCAATTAATCTATTATGGTAAGGTCTAATATTGGGTTATGTTCTCTGGATATTGGTTGGCAGGTAATAGGATCAATTAATACATGATCCCTTTTAAAATGTGTGATTTCAAACTTGTTTCTAAGTGTTAATTGTTTCTATTATTTGCCGAGCAACTCAAGGTGAATTGTGTTCAATGTTAAGTCATGTCCTTCGGATGTTGCTTAACATGTAATGGAATCGATTAATGCATGATATTTTTTTAAAGCGTGTTTAAATTTGTTTTTATATGTTAATTGCTTCTATTATTCATTGATCAACTCGTGATGATATGGTTTGATATCAGGTCATGTCCTTTAGATATTGTTTAGTAGATAATAAGTTCAATTAATACATAATACTTTTTAATGAGATTTTCATCTTTTTATTTTAAAATAAATAATAAAGGTTTTTCTTCTTTCTTATGTGAATTTGGACCACTAGGTTCAAGGGTGCTCTCAACAATACTCTTTTGAACCACTGTTCTTCTAGTTAGTCACCTTTAATGAACAGAGTCACTTACTATGAAATCATTGTTTTTTAAACCATTAAATATAAATAATTGTAAGAATATAACATTGTTTTTATTATAGGTATTTTTCTTGTAAATATTTATTTTTTATTTGGATTTGGATTTTTCCATATTCATGTTGGTGAGTGTTTGGATTTATTCATGTGTTACTTTTTTGAAACACCTTTTTTTAATGGTGCAATCAAATTTGGGCTGGATCAGTGAGATCTCATATAGCCTCGTCGATAGTGAATAGAGGTCTTCAAACCCATTTCAATCAATATAATTTTGAACATACTTATACTTATTATTAATTGTTCACATTTCTTGCAGGTCCAATGCGTGCATTTCAAAAACAAGGATCGGAACTTAATATTAGACCAAGGTCCTAAATCACACTATCTTAGATCATAATGGTATTTTGTTTTTAATAACAAATATACATATACTAATTTAAACAAACTCTAAATATATAATCACATTACAAGTTTTTATCTTTGAAAACAAATACGAAGGAGATTATTTTAGGTATAATGGACAAGATGCTCTTTTACATAATCAGCCAAATCTTTTATCTATTAAATAATAAATAGAATATAAATATAGTAAAATCCATATCATGAATATCCCCTGCCCATCGGTGTTGGCTTGTCATGCAAGATCATCCTCTTCGTTATCAGCGAGACGCGAGTCCTGCCTGCTCCTCATTCTCCAACAATATCATGCGGCAAAAGACGACTAGGTTTTAGAATAGGGACCATGACCATGAGCCTATGAAATTTGTGTGAACCAAGAATTTTAGCCTCGTCACAAAGTGAGGGCATGTAGGGCACAATACTAGTTTTTAGTCTTGTTGTGTGTAGAAAGCTGCAAGTCATTCTTGGGATTTTGATCATAGTCTAAAAAAAAAAAAAAAAAGGGGACCCAAAGCCAATTTTTTATCTAACACTTTTTTTTTTTTTTACCTCGTTTTCTCGATCATATTTTAAGAGAAAAATGATAATGGTTTGACTTTTGGAGCACATGTCTAGCGAGTGCCCAACCCTAATCATCCCTTGTTTTTGTTTATGTTCGTTGCTCGAGAGAAGGAAGCTTCATAAGAACGACTTCTTTGATTTTATTTTTTTATTATAGTTTCATTGATTTATAAGGAAACGTGCTTCATTTAAAAAATAAAAAAAAAACACATTAGGGTAAGCTTGAAGATGAAGTAACAAGACTCGTGGCAATTTTTGGATCTCAAAACGTGATCAGTTTCCCATGGAAAAAGTCTTGAATTGAAGGGTGAATGAGAAAATTTAAAGTTAAGGGACTAAAATGTAAGGTTTCTAAAATGAGTGTACCCTGGCTTCCTCGTGCTAAAGCATGGTTCTTTTCTTATCAACAGACAATTCTTGGTTTGAAAGAGTAATTATTGAGCATAACGTGACGAGCTAATTAAAGAATTAAATAGATCAAGAACACTAGGAAAATCCCAAATGCTCAAATTATATTTTTTATTTGCATCATTATGATGTCATAGTTACGAATGTCATAGATGCGAAAGCATTTTTTTAATAAGGAATTACTGACATTTGAATATTTTAGGAGAAATTATAATTGCTGGTGTTTTTTGGGAATATAATTACTAGTATTTTGAAACTGATACAATTATATATATATGCCTGAGAAAGCTAATTAGTTCTTTTTCAGAAGAAATAGTATTGAAAATGTGAATTTTTTAATCTTTTTTTAACATTTATTTTTCATATTAATAAATTAAAATAATTAAAAATTAAAAATATTTTTTAAACGTAAAAACAAACCCGCCGAGCCTATAACCCTGGCTAACAATTAAGATTAACAGAAAATAAAGCAATTTAGGCAATTTAAGCACAGTAAAGACAATGGAATAGCATAATGAGTGCCACATGCACCACTTTTAATGAGTAAATTGTCCGAGTGGGCATTTGAGTGTTTGTCATTTGATTAGGGTTTTTTTATTTTTATATATACTCTGTTGATTTGCCCCCTCAGCCCTCTCGTTGGAACAGAGAGTGAAGGTGGGACGAAAATGGACCACCAACTTTATAATAGCAATAATTACAGGCTCTCAATAGGGAAGGGAGGGAGGAGATTTCTCCCCCTCCTTTTGACTTCTTCAAGGCCACTCGCTCCATGGCAAATTACTTGCCTCCTAATATAATGTATTCAGTTAATTTCTTTAATCGAAGATCGACCACCGCCCCCTCCTAACTTTGCACCTAATGTCCAACGACCTTATTATTACATGTTTAATTATAATTGATTTATTATTATTATTATTATTATTATTTCTAGATATCTCTTTTCTTTGTCCTCTTCTAATCCCAGTCCTAAGGAATCTTCACTTTATATACTAATGGGTCAAACTGTACTGTATAATCCTCGAGCTAGGATCCAATGGTTCATGCATGAGCAAGCAATCGTCACACTTTGTTAGGGACCATGACTTCTCCACCTGGTAGCTAAGAGTGTTTTTTTTTTTCCTTGCGTTTTAAAAAATAGTTTTGATTTTTTTTTTATTTTTTCTTGCTCTTTTAAAAATAATATCATCACCTAAATATATTTTTTTTTTGTTGAAAGAATTTTATCTAACCTGCTATGTAGCGTGAGCCATTTATTTAATATTTTCTATAACATGTTGAGCATGAGAGTTTCCCGTGATGATTATGTATTTTTTTCTTGTTTATTTATTTTTTGTTTTTATGAAAATGATTACTTTTTGTTGTAGAATTTGATTAATATTTAAATGCACTTGTAATATGGTTCTATTTTTCTACTACTTTAAAAAATAAGTTGAGATCCTAAATGCAATGCTGCGTTCATAACATTTTTTTATTTATTAATACATGCAATCCTCACTTTATTTTATTACATGTAAGTATTGAATTTTTTATTTATAATTATATTTTTTTTCATGATATTAAACACACGTTAACAACGCTTACAAATTCATCCTTTCATGATAGAAAAAAAATTATTTGACCCGCAGCGAAGCAAATTGAATAGACTTGTTAACTTTGTATTTATTGACACAAATAATTCTTGATATATATAATTAAATGCATGTATAAGCTTTTTGATATATAATTAAGACTTTTTTTTGTCAAAACAAATACATTGAAAAAACCTGTATATTTATTTATTTATTTATCTTTCTAAAAAACATTATTCAACTTGCGAAGTGAGTGTCAAATAGCTAGTTTATACAAAACCTTATGAGTCTTAGTTAGGGTTCAGCAAGGAAGCTGATTAGTAAGAGGCTAGTTTTTACCCATGATACTGCATGGTCAGATAATTGTTTTTCAAACTTAAAATATAAAGGCATTATGAAGTCAAAACTACTATGCATAGAGGATAAAAAAAACTTTTTAATATATTGAAATATTAACATATTGAATGGTATATTATTTTTAAAAAAATATTAAAACAATAGCATATTAGATCAATTTAAACCAACCATGATTAAACTATAAAACCCGTAATTTAGGGCATGAGATTGTGAAAACCTCATGAAACCTATACCAATACAAATCAAGAAGGTCAATCATGATGAACCAAATATTAAAGATGAAAAATAAAAAACAATAAATCTAAAATAAGACCCAAAAAAATAACTTGAGTAAATCTATATTGGTGACTGGAGCCACATAGCAAGTAGAGAAAATTTTAAACGTATATTAAAAAAATAGTTAAGGTGACGCAAGTGTTTTTATAAAAGTAAAAATCCAAGACTCGAGTCATTGATTCGCCTAGGTTCCATAAGATCATTTAATTTAATAATATGAGAAAAAAAAACAACTCTAATTATATAATGTGAAAAACCAAGCAAGCCCGGACAAACTTTATAAGCATGAGTTAGACCTGGGTTCAACAAAGAAGCCCAACTCCTAACCAATGTAATGTTGAAGGATGAAATCGAGAAAAAAAAATCTAGACTCGGGTGATTGAGTCAACAGGTTTAATAAGCTCGGTTATTTTAATAATATATATAAAAAACAAATGTAATTCAATAATATGAAAATACAAGCGAACCCGGGTGAACCTTTTATACAGGGATTAAAATTCTAAATTTACAACCCGTGAAATTGTGTATCGGGTTCAATAAAGAAGCCCAATTCCTAATAAATTCAATACTAAATGATGAGATTGTAAAAAAAAAAAAAACATACATTCATAATTTTTTTCCAAAGCAAAAAACACAACAATCAAAAGAATAAGGATCAAACTTACCCATAACATGTATAGTATTTTAGTAAAACTTTATTTTAACTATTTAAAGTGTACAAATGCTTAAAAATAACTCATCAGACATAGTTTTCAGACCCGGTCCGGTTCCAGGTCCAGGTTTTGACCGGGTCACCAGAGTCAATTTTTTTTTTAAATTAAAACGACGTCGTTTTAGTAAAAACAAAAAAACAAAAGGCATCGGGTTGCAACCGGGTTTTTGACCGGGTCAACCCACCGGGTCACACCGAGTTTTTTATTCCTCTATCTTTTCTTCAACTCGACCCTGTTCCAGCCCTGCCGGGTCGGGCCGGGTTTCCAAACTATGCCTCAAAGTCAATAATTAAAATCTAAAAAAATAATAAAAGTACATCAAAATTTATCAAAATCAATTAAATTAGATTCTATATATATATATTCTTGAAAAATCAGTTGGAATCCTAACGTTTAAAATAATTCTTCCTTGATGGGGTTCTTCAATCCATGTCAGTTAACATTTTCCACTCAATGTGAATATTTTATGCAACAAAATAGCATCATTTTTTGAAGAAAATGAAATGCAAAACACTAGTGGACATAAACAAAAAAGACTAATTAAAAAATATTCCAAACATTAGTGGGAGCTAATTGATGTATCTTCTCGGAGGGTCTCCCTGTGCATCCTGAGCATGTTTGCTCTGGTGGGGGTGTGAACAGTAACATCAGCCTAAGTTGACTTGTGGGTTTTTTTAAAAAAAAAATTTTAAAAATGAACGGATTGTTGAGATCATTTATGGGAGAGTGACCAATTGAATGAGGAGGGCCTTGCTCTGGATCAATAGGTTGCTGATGACATCAGTCAGCCGTAAGCACCATCGTCTTCGTAGCCAGTGCAAATGTGCAATGGTCTATTCGGGAGAGGTTCAAATATTATTTTGAAAATTTTTGAATTTCTGTTTTTTTCTAAATTAAATGTTTTTTATGTTTTCAATTATTTAGATGCATTATTGTAAAAATTAATTTTTTTAAAAAATATATATTATTTTAATAGATTTTCAAATAAAAAATACTTTAAAATATAATTTTTATTGCATTCTAAAACACACATGCATGTCTTAAGTTTGGTTTCAAACCCAAAATTTACTCCATTCTACATCCATGTAAGAGCAAGAAAGCAAGAACAGAGCTGGGTAATCTAATTAGTTAAATTTTAAATTTACTTTTTAATGATTATAAGTTTGAGTTTTTTTAAGATCACTGAAAATTTATATGGTTATTAATTTTAGAATCTATATAATTAGTTGAGATTCACGTAAACTAACTCGGACAATCAAATTAATAAAAATAAATTAGAGCTGGCAATTATTATTTCTCCCTGTTTCATCACATTGATGGGGTTGTAGCTTCTTTAATTGGAATGTCTCACCTGACCATAGTCTCCATTCTGTGTTCTTCCCCCCTCTTTAGCCCCCTGTACAATACAATTACTTCTCCTCCCCACTGGCCTTCAATAAATGACATGTCTTTTTTCAAAGATGACGTAAAAAGAAAAGGAATTC
>Ga0325411_1006722_pt1 | contig 12587 bp, 9 predicted proteins | sample PopdelMetagenome_13_FD_206181 | JGI IMG/M metagenome (GOLD analysis project Ga0325411, IMG submission 206181) | Populus deltoides microbial communities from Bellville, Georgia, United States - Xylem-PdIQD-R4 | ecosystem: Host-associated > Plants > Phyllosphere > Stem > Wood/Secondary xylem... | reverse complement strand
ATTTTGCAGTTAATAATCCATTTCTCGAGTAATTACCACTTCTCTAGATTTTACCAAATGAAAGAGAAACGATTTAGTCATTTTAATTGGTTGGATTTGTATTAGACTTGAGATTAAGGGCAATAGCGTCTAGCCACACCACCTAAACAGAGTCAAATTTGCTGTTATTAGAGGGGGGTTTTAGCACATTTTATTAGTATATTTAATAGCGTGATTTTAATTGTTTTTTAAAATATTTTTTATTTAGAAATATATTAAAATAATATGTTTTTTTATTTTTTAAAAATTATTTTTATATCAACGCATCAAAATAATTTTAAAATATCAAAAACATATTAATTTAAAATAAAAATTCAAAATTTTTTAAAAATACTTTTAAAATACAAAAACAATTACACACAATAATATATATGTAGCTGCCCTTTACTCTCTCTGGTCTTTTACTCTCTCTGGTCTCTACACGGGCTTGTTGAAGATGTGCCAAAGACTCTCTCCCGGAGCATCTCGTCTTAAAAAATCTTCATGTATTTTATAATAATACAAGGCGGGAAAGAAAAGAAGAAGAAGCCTCCCTAGGAATTTTTAAAAAAATCAAGTAATATTTATCTTCAAAATTTTTTAATTATTTTAATTAATAGAATAATCATTTCAAATCATGGGATTTAGTTGTTAATAGTACGATTAAACTTTAAGTGTTCTTGTGCTCTCTTATCATAACAATAGAACAGAATAGGTTATTCGTCATTATCCTTTTTCTTTTTTAATTTCAAATTATGGGATAAGTTTTTAACTCAGATCAATTAATTTTATTTATTTTGTAAAAAGAAAATATCATTAAAAAAATTAAAAAATTAAAAACAAGTCAATTGACCTGTTTTTTTACTAGATTATACCAAGTTGATTCTTTTATTTTTATTGAAATTTGATCCGATGTAAATCTCAAGTTACCCGGACCAACCTTCATTCGGTAGTTTGGTTACTTTCCTGATGCAAAGAATGCCACAATTTGAAAAGAGTTAATTGAACAAAGTAATTAGAGAGATATTTCCGTGCAAATGAAGTAAGTAACCCAGTGCTTGGGCTCCAAGAACTAGTTTAGTCAAAAAGGATTCTCAACTTTTTAGCTGGCTAGTAGTTGCCTTTTCATTTCCACCTGGGCATAGACATGGATAAAGAACAGCAAATCTATGCTCTGTCGTTCGGTTTGCATTATTTTAGGCTGAAAATAAGGGGAAGACATGGGAGCTCCCCCTGTTAGGGAATAGAGTTAACAACCGTGTTGCTTCTTGTATCAAAAAGCATACCAAAGAAAATCATGCAGCTGCCACAGATTCTATGGTGGGGTAAAGGATAGTAATATATATAAATAAATAAATAAATAAGGAGACTGACTAGACCACAGCTGTGAGCAACAGATTGCGTGGTTATAATTTCTGGGAAAGTTGGGTTTTTTCCTTTATTTATTTCATAGATTCGGATTTTAGGGTAAACATTTAGGAGAATTTATTAAATTTTTCGTAGTGCATCAAGTTCATGTTGAGGGTGCTGACTCAGCATATAACATGGATAGAGTTTTCAATCTTTAAAGTTTTAGGATCCTAAACTGTAGAGAAATAAAATAAGATTCTTAATCCATAAAGTTACACCTCTTGATTGTAGAAAAAACTTTGATAATATCTAAAAGTCTTTATTTCATTAGATCTCTTCTGAAAAATAGTTTACAATGTTGTTTAAATACGAAAAGAATGGCCTAATTAGTAAAGTTCTAATCAAATTGAATGTCTTAAGTGAAGTACGAAAAAGAATCTAAAAGTAATGAGGAAAAATAAAGAAAATCTCTATCGTAAAATTAAAAAAAAAAACACTTATGGAATATTTCATTTGTGTTCAGACTAAATTCAGTCGATAATTTTACTGTAATCAGAATTATCGACAAAAAAATTATCGAAAAGTATCTTATTAGGATTTTTTACCTCGATATTTTTGTCAATGATGAAATTAACAACAAAATCAACGATGAAATATTCACGTATAAAAATCATATTTCATCACCTATTTTCCATCAAAACTCCATAGGCACCAAAATTGTTGTCAACATATTTTATCGCCGATCTTGTCATAAAATCCTAAACATTCTATAAGTTTTATCAAAAGTTCCAGAATGAGTGCCAAGATTCTGGTGGATTACTGATGGAATTGTCTTTTTATTTCATATGTATTTTTACTATTATTTTTTTTTATTTAGTTGTTATAATCCTCAAAACAAACCCATGATAACCCATCTCCATTTCCTAGCCAAGAATTAGAGCCCCATTTCCACCATTTTTCCATAACAATTCTCACACTAAACACACAACAACAATAACCACAATAAGCATTTTCAAGCCAATAATTTCTCACAATAAACCCACAAGTATAACAAAAACCATATGTGCAATGATTGAAAAAATGAAAACAAATTAGAAAAATATACAACAAAATTGTTGTCATCATATTTTCAATTTTGTTACACAATAAAAGATCACAACTAAATCAATTCAACTCCTTTTAATCAAAATCCTTCTCCATATTTTCATCATCGTCATATACAACATCATCTTCTTTGTTGAAGTCATGGTTGATCTCATCATCTACTTCTCTATTTGCTTTGTTACTCAATATTACATTTATCTCATCAACATCAACCTCAATATAAGTATTCTCAATAATACGAAAATTTGGATTTTCTAACTTGGTAGATGAAGCAACTCGATATGGATTAACTAACTCATCCATTTGAAAGACATCATCTCCTTTAATTACTTCATTATTACCATCTTCAACTATAAGAACACGAGTCATAGGTTTTGTTTTAACAATAGAAATGAGTGTTTACATAAACACATGGTAATCATGACTCTTCATTTTATACAATTTACATTCCCTTAAATTTACCAATTTAGCTATATTTGATGCATATCAATAAGAAAATCGCAAATTTTTAAGCCATTCATAGAATAAAAAGTTGTGCTCATTTGTCTAAGGCGAAGATAGCTTTGGGCTTTGCAACATGAAACCTGTCATTAATTAACTCCATATTCTCATAGTAGTAATACAAAGGTAGATCCAATCTAGCTTTAATATTCTATTTTGTTTTTCATTTCATGTCTATAACTATGTTAAAAATATTTTCAAACATATTTTTCTTAATGTGCATGACATCCAAATTGTGACGGATGATATTAGTCTTCCAATAAAAAAAGCTCTCAAAAAATACTTCACTTAACCTAGTTATAAGTCACACCAAAACCAGTGAATTTTTGCCTCCTTGGATGAAAACTAAAATAATGTCTTCATGCTTTGAAACTTCATCATATGATTCTCCACTCAACAATATTGTCGGTGTAACATCCCTTTTAACTTTTCCTTTTAAGATGTCCTTTCTGATATTTATAGATCGATGATAACTTGGAAAGAACCTTATGTGATAATTAAAAACAAAAAGGAAGCTTAACATTATTCAATATGGACAAGCTAGTTTTTTATATGTGCTCAAACTCGACACCATCTTATACATAGAAAAATTATTTATAATCCACATTAATGTTATCTTCATTTAAAAATTATGTTTTCTTGAGACATCATATGTCAAAGTCTCGATTGGTCATTACTGATTCAACTTATCAATCAATGATTGAAGATAAACTTCTATATTTCTATATGGATTGTGAGGACCATGTACGACTATTGATAAGAACATAAATTCCAGCTTCATAAACATCTATGGGGTAAGTTTTAAACTGCTAGGATGATCGATTAACAGGAAAAATGTGTGAAAAGGGATCTAAATGGATTAGATTCATCAGTACACAAGTTGTATGTTCTATGGCTCCATTGAAAAATTAGGATGCACCTTATTGAACTGCTTTCAAGCTTTACCAATAAAAAAGTGTACATGACTCCATCCACCTCATCATATGAATGGTGTTATATCATGTGCTCAATAGTCTTTGGAGACTCCCTAGGATCCTTCTAAAAAATCAAGTAATATTTATCGTCAGAAATTTTTAATTATTTTAATTAATAGGATAATCATTTCAAATCATGGGATTTAGTTGTTAATAGTACGATTAAACTTTAAGTGTTCTTGTGCTCTCTTATAATAACAACAGAACAGAATAGGTTACTCGTCATTATCCCTTTTTTTTTTTTTTAAGTTTCAAATCATGGGATAAGTTTTTAACTCAGATCAATTAATTTTATTTATTTTGTAAAAAGAAAATATCATTAAAAAAATTAAAAAATAAAAGGTAAGTCAATTGACCTGCTTTTTTACTAGATTATACCAAGTTGATTCTTTTATTTTTATTGAAACTTGATCCAATGTAAATCTCAGGTTACCCGGACCAACCTTCATTAGGTCGTTTGGTCAATTTCTTGATGCAAAGAATGCCACAATTTGAAAAGAGTTAATTGAACAAAGTAATTAGAGAGATTCCGTGCAAATAAAGTAAGTAACCCAGTGCTTGGGCTCCAATAACTAGTTTAGTCAAAAAGGATTCTAAACTTTTTAGCTGGCTAGACTTGAGACATCATATGTCAAAGTCTCGATTGGTCATAACTGATTCAACTTATTAATCAATGATTCAAGATAAACTTCTATATTCCTATATGGTTGTGAGGACCATGTACGACTATTGATAAGAACATAAATTCCAGCTTCATAAACATCTATGGGGTAAGTTTTAAACTGATAGGATAATCGATTAACAAGAAAAATATGTGAAAAGGGATCTAAATGGATTAGATTCATCAGTACACGAGTTGTATGTTCTATGGCTCCATTGAAAAATCAAGATGCACCTTATTGAACTGCTTTCAAGCTTTACCAATAAAAAAGTGTACATGACTACATCCACCTTGTCATATGAATGGTGTTATATCATATGCTCAATAGTCTTTGGAGACTTTAATAACCTTTACAGCCTAGAAGTGATTGGAAAGTATCTTGATTTTTGTATGTGATAAGTGTTCTTCTACCGCCATTGGTTTTATACCAAGCATGCTGACAAGTTTTTTACTCGATAAAATTTGCATATTTACCATAGTATAACATGCAAAAGTTTGGGCATATATTAATTTTTTGGTACCTAATCCAAGACGTTTCATCGTGTATTTTACAACATAAAAATTATTTTTCAGTTTATTCCCTTCATGCAACAAGTTTGTCCATCATTTAAGGATCCGATCATAATCAACCTCATTCGACCTATAATTTAACTTGATGTTAAACATTTATACAATGATTGATAGTTTACTATAATTTACACATGAATCTCATAACGGTTCATAAAAAACTTTCATAAGTTTAAAAAACCTAGTTGGATTTACTTTTGGTTCTTTATCTAAAGAGATGTTAGGTGAATATTCACTTGAATAATCTTGATTTATTTCTACTGCATTCATCACCATACTCTTACAAGGATTTATGTTATCCTCCATGAACCAATGTATATAAATTTAAGTGTAACACAACTAATTAGCCATCATTTCTTTAATTCAAACTTATTCAACATAAATTTATACTTTTAATTATTACCAATTCCACACAAAATCAATTTTTCTAAAATCTCAAACTTAACTATAAAATTGATAAAAAATAATTGATACCCATTAAATTACTCATCATTTCTTCAATTATAGCACACTTCAATTACAAAACCACCCTCAATTTCATCAAATAACAAATTAAATTAATTTCCTTCAAATTCCAAACAAACCATAAAATAAAAATCATACATTAATACAAAAAAAATAACATTATAAAACAAGTGAAACACTTAAAAAATTAACAAATAAATATTGAATTAATCATCTTTTTAGCCATTTTCAAGCATTTCCTTTCGTCCACAGTACTGGTTCCGATCCAATTAGGCATATTTTTTATTGTTCAAAGTTACTACATTCTTTTTTTCTCTTGGTTTATGGATAGCTATAATTTCCAATCCGTTCCCTTTTCGCTTGCTTTTTCACACGCATTTTTCTTGCCTCGAAAAAAAGAAGGTTATCGAAGGAGTTATGTTCCAACCTATGCATTAATTTTGTTTGCATTATAATTGTTGCTCACCTTCCCATCAAACATGTCTTGCTGAACCTCTCGCTCTGCTGCCACCATGTTTTGCTGCCAGATTTCTACTTCAGTTATGCCTTTCTGTTTTTTGCGATGTCTTTTAGTGCCGAAGCTTTAGATGCAAGGATGAGAGCAAAGGTCTGGATAGACTTGAATTGATTCAAATAATATCATTTATTTGTTAGAGATGCTTTTTTTTATTTTTTCAAATTTATCGTGATAGATTCATGAAGCGGTAATTAAAATTTTTTCTCTTACTTAGATCTTATTATCGTTTTCTTGCTAGTTACTAACTAATATCAAAATACATTATATAAATCAGAAGAAGATTTTATTTTGTCAATATAAAATTAGAAATTCATTAGTATATATAGACTATATAAACATAAGAAGATCAGATAATATTTTTTAATATTAGATAAAAAAAATTAAAACAACATTTTAAACTTCAATATTTATAATTTATATAGCGTACATCCACATAATTATTTTTTAATTTTTTTATGTAGGGTATTAAAACTTTAATAACTAAGATACAAATCCTATATGTAATTTTGGAATATATTTGAACTGATTTCCTTAAACAACAAAGAAAAAATTAAAATAAAATAAAGATATGAGAGGTGACATGAGAAGGTCCACGTTGACATGTGCTTGACATCCCTGTATTTATAAATTAATTAAAGGAAAGAAACAGATGGAATTCTCGATACTCCTCCTTTAACAATTAATTATAGAAGAAGATATTGTTTTCCAAATGTAATCCATAAGATGCTCGCAGAAACATGGAGGTGCAACCCACAAGCAAGTTAGTGGATAATGAAGATTCTGACACGTTTATTGCCAACCACAACTTGCAATCTCTACTGTTCTTATTATTATTTAATCTTTGAATTGAATTATATATCTATTATTAACAAAATACTATTCATTACATCAATTTTTTTCTTCAATCTAGTTCTTAAAATTGTTTTTTTTTTCTTTTGAATTTTTTCACTACTTATTCTTTTTTTTTTAATTCCATTATTGAAATCCCATTTGATTTTATTTTTGTATGCCACCTCTCGTAATATTATTCATTGTAATTTTTTTTCCTGATTTTTTTCCCAATTCAATCATTCAATATTTGATTTTTATTTTTAATTTTATCCTATAACATTTGGTTGACAGCCTTACAGATCGCTATTGATTGCAATTATGTTTTTTCTTCTTTTTTTATTGATTTTTATTTTCAAATTTTTTTTAACTTTTTTTTGTATCATCTTTTAATGTTGGGTTTTTTTTTTGGTAATTGGTTATATTGTTTTGCTTTTTTCTAGTTGATTTTTTTTTAATTTCATAATTCAACATTTGATTTTTTTTTCATTCTTCGACATTTAGTTAGTTGCTTTACATACCACTATTCATTGTAATTGTGTTTTTTTTTCTTTTTAGGTGATTTTTTTTTCATTTTCATCCTTCAACATTTGTATTTTTTTCCGATTTAATCATTCAAAATTAGATTTATTGATAATTGAGCTTTATTACCAATTTCATCCTTCAACATTGTATTTGTTGCCTCACAAACCATTAGTCATTGCAATAATATTTTTTTAACTCTTTTTTTTTTCTATTAATTGTTTTCTTCAATTTCATAATTCAACATTAAATTTATTGGGAATTGTGTTTCATTATTTATTTTGGCTTTCTTTTCTATGGTTGAAAAAGATTTTTTTTTCTTTTTACTTTTTTCTCATTTTTTTTTCATTTTCACCTTTTAATATTGAGTTGGTTTGGAATTAAATTTTATGATTTATTTTAACTTTCTTTTTCACAATCTCAGAGAAAGTCATTGAATTGACTTGTTGATGTTTGATTTTACAATTTTCCTTAAAGCATTTTCTATTTTGGTCACTAATATTTTTTTAGTTTCTTATTTATATATCATAATTTCATGGATTTGGGGTTGAGACATATTTTTATTAGTTTTTTCAAAGTACTGAAAAAAATACTCCAATGTTACTATGATAATTTTATTGTTTAAAAATAATTGAAGCACAGGAAATCAAATTATGTATTCAAGATCTCGTTTAATATTGTGATAACAATTGTTTTTTAAATTATTTTTTTATTTAGAAATACTTCAAAATAATATATATTTTTTATTTTTTAAAATTTATTTTTAATATTAGCACATCATAACAATTTAAAAATATATATAAATTAATTTAAAATAAAATAAAATAAAATAATAATTAAAATTAAAATTAAAATAAATAATAAAAAATTAATAAACAATCTAAAAACCATCATTCCTTATCATTCCTCTCTTTAAATATTAGCCTGAATCTCTCTTTAAAAACCATCACTCCTCTCTCTCTCTCTCTCTCTCTCTCTCTCAAATCTCTTCCTTATCATTCCTTTTTCACATGGATTTTTTGGTTCTAACTGACACGTCCTCTCTGACAGCTGTAGCTCTTTCTTTGAGATTGGAGCCATGACTTCCCCTAAAATCAGCCTATGATGAACGACCGCACAACGAAGTCGACCTCTAGTAAGGGCCCACCCGGTCTCCTTCAATTCAGGTCAAGAAGCTCGAGTTAAATTTCTAGATGTTTCTAAAACAATCTAATTTAGAAAAATTCGCTCTACAGTTTAGGCTTATTTTCTTACAGCATTTCTCGTAGGAGATGCTATTTAGAAAAATTAAATTGGTAATATAATTTTTTAAATTGAATAAATATTATTATTTTTTGTTTATGTGCATTTCAATGATAAAAAATTATTTTAAAGAGTCAATTGTATTTCAATATACTTGATACATAATTATTTTAACAATGTTATATAACTTAATCGACATGACGAGTTTAAAGACAATCCAAAAGATTCTCAATCAACCTAATATTAAAAAATAAAATTAAAAAAACAACAAAAAAAACAATCTGAGTCAACTTGGGTTAACTCGCCAAACTCATAGAAAAACATTAGAATAAAAAAGGATGTTGTTGTTCGATAATTTGATATATGTATTATATTCAACTCATGTAGAGTTTATATAGCCATATAACAAGAAACATAAAGGGATAAAATAAAATAAATAGAAAATATGCTTGATCATCTCTTTTGATTAGATGATTGAAATAATTTCTTAATCGACTAGAGTTGTTCAATTCCTTGATCTCTTTCTTTTATTGATTAGGACATAATCAATAATATTTACCTTAATTATTTCCTTAACATCCCCCTCAAACTCATTATAATTCTTTATTCATGAGTTTGACATATACCATATTTATTATCATTGTAGTCTCACTTGTTTATCTTCAACAATTGTATTTTTCTAAACATAGCTATTTTGTCTATTTCTTCTTCTTTTATGGTTGCTGCTACATTTCTTTTCCTAAACATATTTTTTCAAGATTTGGCTTTTTAAGTGGCTATTTTATTTCGGCTCACTCTTCATCTGACCAATGTCTTCTTTTTATGATACCTCGGTTATTTTCCATCTCATTCTTTAAGAAGAACTTTTTTTTTTGTGGGTGTTCTCTTTTGTACCACCTTATCTCTTGCGCAAGAACTTATCGACTTGCACTAAGTCTCTTTTATTTTTGTTTTTCTGTATTTTTTTATGTAAAATCTCAATTCTTTTATAGGGCTTTGTTATCTTGCACCTCCATTCTTTTTATTCTTTGGATGTCATTTGACCATCCACATAACCTTGAGATTTCTTCATATCATGAGTTGATTTATCATTAAAAAATAATCGTAAATAAAATATTTGGTACACATTGAAAAGGATTGAAAACAAAGTATTTTAAAGTGGTCGGACAATATAAAGCCACCAATCGAAAAAACAGAAGCTAATATTTAGAGCAATATATGATCGACCTAATCTGATACCAAGAACAAATTTAAAAAGAAAATGATGTTATTATTCGATAATTTGATATATGTATTACATTTAACTTATGTTATTTTTGGCTTTCCATTTAATATATCTCTTGAAGATGCCCTTATAACAGCGATACTAGATGGTAATTTGCTGTACTTGTATTAATAATGAAGTCAGTTCCTTTTATTTTATTTTTTCACTTCAACCCTCATTTTTTTTTCAAGAGCTTTCTCCTACAAGTAAAATTTTGGAGTTTGAAAAATAATTTGTTTACCCTCAACATCAACTACCTTGATTAACACTCCAGTTCCTTTCCTTTTGTGCTTTCATTTTAAAAATCCATGGTGCTTCAAATGTTGATGCATGGTTAATGACACTTGCTAAACATCTAAGTTAATATTTTACTTGTCTTTATTTCATATGTTAAGGAGGCTCTCTAGTTATTTTCCATGCCTTTTGGTTATAACTATCAAACAATTATGTTTCACTCAAAGTGACCTTCCTTTTCTCCTTCATTATAGAACACTCTAGGCTATAACGTTTCACATTTTGTTAATGGTGACCACAAAGTAGCATGGCCATTGTAACTAGTTATTGCTAAAATAACTGATCATCAATCTCTCTTCCCTCCAGAAAATAAAAACAAGTTCAATATTTAGATGATATGTCAACTGATGAAGTCGTGGAAAAACTTCACATAAAAATGAGCTTTCTGTGGGTTGCAATATTGGGCCAAAAAGTGTAAACTTAATATGGGCTTTATATTTGGACTTACTGGTTATTGGTTTGATCGGTGACTAAAAGTTTATTTGCAAAAATAAATCCTTCGTAAAACGATGGACTCTCTAATATTTAAGTTAGTAAGTGTATAAGAGAAAATATATGAGGAAAATGAGAGAAAATATCACTTGTCTTATTTACCTAGTGACCTACGGTATTTTATATACCTTGGTCATGCTTACCTCGAGATGTAGAGAGTCCTAATATTATATGCGTGAATGGTTTGGTGCCGGGTTCTGACACTCAAGGTTGAAAAACTGTTCAGATGACAACCCATGTGATGAAAAAAAAAAGGCAAAAGATGTGAAAGGGAAAGGAGGAGAATGAATGTCTGAGAGAAAAATTAGGAGTGAGAAGGAGAAAGAAGATGAGGGCTGGCCTTTTAGGTCTTTCCAAACAATAGAAAAAAGTTTCAACCTAAACAACCATCTTCTGTGTTTTTTTCTCCTTGGTGCATGAAATGCGTATGACTAGAGAGTGGGAAGCGTGTACAACCCATTAAGATAGCAAAAAGTGATCCTCCAAAGCGCTTTTAAAATCATCTCACAAATCTATTTTCAGTGATGCTTGTGGTGTTGAAAACGAAGCTTTAATGTGTTCTCGGTGATCATTTATTTTCCTATCTTCTTTTATCCTCCTATTTTTCCCTTGTCTCTCCTCTCTAATTCCATGTTAGCATTATAAAAGAAAAAAACATATGAAAAATGGGTGAAAAAGTGTATTAAAATGACGCAAAGATGAAGAAATATGCATTTTTTATATATGGAGTGGGTGAGATATTGGTCTTACTTCTTGTTTTTATTTCACTTCGTTTGGTCATGGACCAAAGGGTGACTTGTTAAAAAAAAAAACAAAACATGCACCATCACCAATTATATGAATAAAGATAATTAGAAAACTTAGGATAATAATATAATAAAAAAGCTAAAATGAAAGGCAAAAACACTGTAGCCATAGACACATTTTACTATTCACCGTAACAGTGTAATTACTGTTTTGCCCTTAAAAAAATCAATGGCCTTGGTGTTAGGGGTATTTTTGTCTTTTTTGCAAAGTCCATTGATCATTACCAAATTGATCAATAGTAGCATTGTCTTTTTTATTTTTAAAAGCACAATGAAATTACAAATTTACCTTTAAAAGAAAAAATTTAAATCTCGGATCTAAGAGTATTTTTTGTCTTTTTACTTTTTTAAGCATAGTGAAATGACTCAATTACCATTAAAAGTAAATTTTTAAAGCTTACATCCAACTGCCTTTTCTTCTTTACAACCTTTTTTTTTTTTGTTATCATGAAGTTGAGCGAGGGTAATTTGATCATTTAATAAACATAAAATATTATTAAAATGAAAAAATGGCAAGAGCATACAACGTATGTGCCAACATGCTGGAAGCTCTGATAACCATTTGGCAGCTAGTGTGATGCCTTCCAGTGGCTGAAATGGCCTTTTAGGAATATCGTTGGAATTGCAGCAAAGTCTTCTTCCTATAGGGGAGGCATGTGGTGGGATGGATTGTCACTAATGAATGTTTTTTTTTTCCTTATTTTCTATCTCCTCTCCTCAAAAACCATACTAGTCACTTTAAATTTCAGAGTTGTCTTCTTAATTATTGATATTTCAACTTTGATCCTTATTCTTTTGATTTCTAATTTTTTTCCCTGGTTTGTTTGTAAAAGTTTTATTTGTTTTTAATTTTATCTTTCAATCTTAATTTGAGATATATTATTTTTTCTAATTTAGTCTTTATTATTTTGATTTCTATTTTTCCTTGATCCTTTTGTGGAATTTTTATTTGTTTTCAATTTCATCATTCAATCCAGATTTA
>Ga0325411_1006721_pt1 | contig 12587 bp, 3 predicted proteins | sample PopdelMetagenome_13_FD_206181 | JGI IMG/M metagenome (GOLD analysis project Ga0325411, IMG submission 206181) | Populus deltoides microbial communities from Bellville, Georgia, United States - Xylem-PdIQD-R4 | ecosystem: Host-associated > Plants > Phyllosphere > Stem > Wood/Secondary xylem... | reverse complement strand
AACAATACTTGAAAAACATATTTTCTACTTGATATTTTACTTACAACCAAATAATGTGAAAATATTAAATTTTAATAAACTACTCTACCAATGCAAGAGATGCCAAAAATAGTGGTTTTGCATGAATATTAATTTATTCCTTTATAATAAGAAAAGAAATATTTAATTAATTAAATTAGCAGATTTAAATATTTATTTTTAATATATTCATATCAAAACTTTTAAATTATCATAAACTCTAATATTTTTAATAATTAATTATAAAAAAATAAAATTAAAATTAGATAATAAAACAAACAAAAAAATAAAGAAAATTTACCTAAAATATAAAGCAAAAAAAAAAATTAATTACTTAACTGTATTACTTGAAGAAAAATTTGTATATTGAAGAGAGCCAAGGAAGGAGCTGGACATATACATGGGAGAGAGGCAGAGAAAGTAAAAGAGAGCAGGGAAAGTAAAAACAATTTTTCAATATGAATCCTTCACTAAATTATTATATTAACATTTTAATATAAAAAATTAAAAAAAAAATTAAGGGGACAATTACCTCTTTGTTCACTCCGCCACTGCCAACCAAAGTCATACTTAAGTTTGGATATTGGTGAATATTGGTGCTTAAGTTTAATTTTAATTCGGGTTTTTGGATTAAGGGAGATTAAAATAACTTAATCTTAGCAGCTAATTGAAATCATTAAAAATTTGCGTGCTGTAAGAACCACATGTATACTGGACGCAAATCCTCGATCGTGTTACTTCGATCGGCTCATTATAGTTTTATTTCTCTTGTTGAGTTTTTATTTTTATTTTTTCAGAGAATCAACTTTATTTTATGTTTTTCACACAAATTATATCAAAGTTTCCTAGATAATTAAGATATAATCTTAATTAGATCACTTGCATTTATTTTTTTATTTAATGCCTTCTCTCCGTAATTTCATGACACACAGGGATGGATTTGACAAGTAATTAGTGACAAAAATGCAAGAGGAGCTAGCTAGGGTGACCTTTCACCTTTTTAACAATCTTTAATTAGATCACTACACAAACGCACAAAAAATTAGTGGTAATTAAGCAGATTAATATATATGATTAATTAAGAAAATAAAAAAAAAAGATAAAACTAAGGCCGGAGGTCAAACCCTACAATAAGGATATATATAATAATTAGTTGTAGCCTTGAAACTTTTTGAAACTTTTGCTCCAAAGTCCATATCTGATTATCTTATTTCATTAATTAATCAAGAATATTGTGGTTGAGGTTTAAAGATAAACACAGATAATTAATTCAATTCTATAATTGAACTCAATGGCAAGCTCAACTTGTCTGTGCTTCTGGTCAACTGCAAGTTCATACCATTAAGCATAATTCATGTGGCTGTGGTTGATGAATTAGTGCTTAACTTTTTCATGGTGGCTAGAGCACTCTGGCTTTATACATCATGATTAACTTCTCCAAGAATTGTAAAATGGCACATGGATTTGCCAACTAATTAATTAGTTAAATATTAGATAATTGACTCACGCTATGCTGCAAGTCCGGTTAAATCTTTCTTGAACGTAAAATAAATATGTTGCTAATGTTTTTTTCCAGCATACAAAAACTTAAATCGTGTGAGGGTTGACTTGATGTAACCCGGTTGAATATGCGGATCCAAAAACAATCTATACAACTCGTAAAACGTAGTTTGATTTAAAAAAAAATCAAGATGACATATATTTTTTTTTAATATTAAGATGACAATATATTGGATTTACTTTGGGTCAACCCGGGTTAACATATCAAATCCGTAACTCGGGTTATGAGACTATGATAACCTCGTAGAAAGCAAATCGAAATAAATTATAAAATCTAATTCTCAATCAAACCAATATTGAAGGATGAAATTGAAAAAAAAATCACTTAAAAAATGACTTAAAAAAAAAGCCAAAGTTAATCAATCAAACTCACGACCCGGGTCATAAGACCGAATTAACTCCTTGGAAAGAAAATCGATTAAAAAATAATTCAATTAAAAAAATAAAAATAACCCAAATCAATCAACCAAACTCATGACCCGGGTTATCAGACTGAGATAACATTATAGAAAGAAAATTAAAAAAATGACATAATTTAACCTGGATTAACCTACTAAATTAATGACTTTGGTCATGAGAATGAGATAACCCCATAGAGAGCAAATTAAAATAAATTATAAAGCTAAATTCTCAACCGCTTTTGTTGGATCCAATGTTGAATAATGAAATTCGTAAAAATCTAGAATTAAAAAATTACACAAAAAATAAGCCAAGTGAACCCGGGTTAACCCTTTAATCACTATTCCTGGTTCATGAGGCTAAGATAATCTAATAAAAATAAATTAAACAACTTATGAAACCTAATTCTCAATTAAACACAATATTAAATGTTGAAATTGGAGGAAAAGCTAATAAAAAAAACTGAGTCTAACCCGTCAAACTTGCTACCTAGATCATGAGACAGGGACAACCCAATAAAAATAAAATCTAATGTTGAAGGACACATGACTCAAGTCATGAGACCGAGATAACCTTTTAAAAAAAAAATTAAATGACCCAAGTTATCCCCACATAAAGCAAATCAAAACATATTATGAATCTCAATTCTCAATCTACATAGTGTTGAAAATTAAAAAAAAAATTAATTAAAAATAAAACATAAAAAATAAATTGAATCTACTTGCGTTAACTTTTTAAGCATTATTAGTTAGGAGACTGAAATAATATAATAAAAGTAAACAAAACAAATTAAAAAGTTTAATTTTTATTCAATTTAATATTGAAGGATGAAATTAGAAGAAAAAAATTAATTAAAAAACCTCAAGTCAATAGGATTAACACATCAAATTAAATTAACTTGATAAACTTGGTATGCATATTAGAGTGAGATAATAAATAAAAAAAATTAAATCTACTATTAAAAAATAGTGCTTTTTGAAGAGGGAGTTTTCTTTTAGTTTATAATTAATAATTTTTAGAGCCAATTAAACAAAGCTAACACATTGTTAAAAAATCTGGGCACATGCTTGCAATTGAAGCCAAAGAACCATGTGTTTTTCACTTGCTTTTTAATCTCTCTCTCTCTCTCTCTCTCTCTGTCTCCCTCTCTCTCTCGCTTTTATTTATCAGCACCTTTCCATAATTTCAATCAAAATGTAGGTATCACTGCTCATCAGCGGTGATAGAGATAGACAGATACACAATGAGGTATAAGCCCGTTTTCAACTAGCCAGTTAAGTTGGCGTGTCAAAATCCACCATTTCCCATCAAAGTCTTTTCAGGAACTAGTTCTGAGTTTTGACACGAACTTTGGATTTGTAGCTAGAGGCAGTCATTCTCAGATCACAGTCATTATATATCTAGCGGCAGGCTGCAGTTTTGGAAAATCAACAGTATCTTGGAATTTGTTTATACGTGAATCAAAAGCAGCCTGAGAAATTAATTGGTTATCCGTGATCTAGGGAACTTATTCGAAGATCTTCAAGGATGAAGATTAATGGAGCACATGAACCGCATGCCATGTTATATATGTGCAAAATATTGCATGCCTCTCCTGTGTCGGGTTTCAAGTTTTGAAGAGTTATGATTTGCTCTTTGACACGAACAACTGGGCAGTTCATGTCATACCATGCAGGGTTATATATTCGCATGAAATGTTGATGTCTGATCAACCCTGAAAGAGACAAGCGAGGGATGGCCATTGTAGATTGATTCTATGCTTTTGAGGTGCTTTTTGGACGGCAGGTTTTTTTCAATTTTTTCAACCAGAAATAACTTTTTCTCCCCACCCCCCCGCCCCCAATGACTGGGATCTCAAGCGTTCAAGGCCAGTACAAGACTCATCAACATGTTAACATTGTAGATCTATTGATAGTAAGAAAATCTATGCATGGTTAAGTTGTTGGTTGGTGAACAAGCAAGCGTCCTTTAAGTCAAAGGCTAGAATATGTATAAATCTTTAAGCGAGACTAAAATTCTTGAGGTTAGTGAAAAGAAGATTCAGTAGTATCTTTCATTTTGTTTTCTTGTGCCAAAATAATGACCAGGATGTAACTATATATTTAAGAACTCCAAACGTGGTTAAATTAGCAGGAAAAAAGAAAAGAAAAGAAAAGAAGATTCGTGTATCTTCATCCTGTTTCCCTGACCAAAACAGTGCTTGTGTATTATAAATGCAGTGTAAATTACTCCTGTTGCAGCAACATTTCAGAAATCTAAACGTGATTGAAAGTAATTAGTGTGCTTTTCTTTTTGCAGTCTACTTTAAGCAAGGAAGTGCGCCAGCATCACTTGGTAGTCGTTCATCCGCATCATCTTCTTTCCTTTTTTTATGTCTAGAAAAGATGACATAGCTATAATTGGACTCCATTCACCTATTGCTATTGCCATCTTCAATGTCACCACGAGCTCATCTTTATCACCACTCCATGTCATATCATCGTTCGTCCTGCATATATTGATTCTGATGGCTTCTTTATTCGATTCATTTAATGCCAGCTTTAGCATGTTGCATCTTAATCCATAATGCCGTCGTCGTCGTCATCATCGTTATATTCCAAAAAAGATTTATTGTCAAAGGTTTTTAAAAAAGTAAAGTTAATCTGTAGGGAAGTAAACAAAGATGACCACAATTTTCACATGATGAAAAATGGAATAGAAAAACACTTAGCTTTTTTCCTAAGATTTGCCCTGGATCGCTTCTTATCTGTTTATTCTGTAAAAAGCCGTGTCTTAAAACGAGCCCATGAGTGCTTTAAGAGTACAGCTATCAATGAGCCACTATAATTTGGTTGCTGAGTCAGGCAGGATCGTGTTTGATCTTTAAATGGAAGGTTTGCAGTATTGAAGGTTTATAACGTGGTTGCTCAATTGCCACAAGCACAAGCTAGGCGGTCCCTTGAGCCACTATAATTTGGCTAATGGTGCCGTCAACTGTTGCCAACGCAACATGAAGCATGTCATTTCATTTCTTTTAAGCAGGTCCAAAAGAACAAGCAACCACAGCCGCATTAAGCAACATTTTTCCTGTTAAATCAACAAATCACGCATTTAATTTCTAATGCTTTTCTTTCAACATGTATCCATCCATATAGTTCACGCATTTTTTGCAACCACATATACCCCACACATTCTCATCCCTACAGGACAAATTAGCTGGGGGAAAAAGAATTAAGAGCAGCAGCAGCAGCAGCCGCCACCATGGTAGGAGCACTAAACACTAAACACCATAACAATTTCCTCTGTTAGCCCTGTTAACCATAGTGATGCAAACTTGGGATTTAACAACAATGCATTAGAAAGGTGTCCACTACAATCTTTCAATCATTGAGCAAGCGAACATTCAGAACAACTGCATGCCGGATAAGTTGACTTTCTAATGTTCAAATTAAATGAATCCTTCGTGGCTTGATCATATTTGAAGCCTGCATCAATTCAACGAGCATTTGAAAAATGTATGAAAGCAGAAAACCCAAAAAAACCATGGAAGTTCAGATTGTTGTTGGCCCAACATATATAACAAAGAAGCATGCCTGGATTAAATCTATGAGAACATCTGTGGGAAAAAGACAAAGAAACATCAAGACTTCATCTAAAAATCAAGGTAAAAAAGCATACATACGATCGCCCTCGTTATGAAAAGCGTTAACTGTCTTGTTTAGGCACCAAAGAACAAATGGAAGTGTGACAACCCACAAATCCTCAATCACAATTCAAATTTTAAAGATAAATAATGACGGCAATTTTGATGATAGAAAATGGAATCCACTAGCATGAACTTTAGTGGGTTGGAGAAGATGAGTGCAACAGCCCACTAAATCACTCATGCTTTTGAAGGAAAACATGTGGATGCAGCAGTGTTGACTCTTAATGAACAAAAGTGAAATGGAAACCTCATAAGGATTTGGATTAGATTACCGACAACAGAACTGAGTGTACATGTATCCAATGAGATTCTTTGACATTTATACTTAGACAATGACTCAGAACTAAACCCTGTTGAAGTGGACATAAACCTGATATCTCAGAAGATAAGGAGCCTTTTGGGCAGAGAAGTAGCCTGTATGTTGCTTAGGAAGATCTCAAGGTCATTCTATATTCCGCATTAAGACTACCTCTAATTTTCCCGTGCAAAATATGAAAACTGGAGGATGCAACTGCAGTCCTAACAAAGATATCCCATGCCTTGAAATTCAGGGACCATAGCTTCAATTCCCGGAGATTGTGTGTGTACGTCTCTGTGTGAGTGAGAGAGAGAGAGAGAGAGCGAAAATCTTGAGAATAAGATGACATAAACAAAACCATTTCTCCAAGACATTCTGTGGAGAGAGCCACCCACCCATTACCCTTAGCCCCCTCACTCCCTTGATTATGTAGTTGGAAAATGGTTCAATTCAAGCATAGAGGATTCAAGCTACATTTCCCAACTGTTCGACAAAGGGTGGGTTGTGAAACAACTCCTTACCTATGACAGATATTATTCCATTCACAGTGGAAGCTGTTCCTCCATACCAATGTAGCTTCCAACCAGTGCTATTCGTGTCATTAAAGCTGGCACACACCAGAGGATGAAAAAACACATTAGGGGGCAGTTAAACCACAATTTTTTCCTTTTCTGTCTTAAGCAGACCCAGCAACAGTTAACCTAAATGAAGTGCAACTGAGAAGAAGTTGATACTGTTCATACAGCCTACAGTTTCTCTTCGGATATATCTTAATCAATTCTCTTGGGGCCCTAATTTATCAGTCAAAATTACTTAATGAAAAAATATTTCAATCTATTTATCAACGCTCCAACATTACACTCAAGATATCATTTAAAAAAAAAAAAAACAAATCCTCAAAACATAACCACTAGATACCCCCTGAACAATCTGGCAGTCTGGTTCCTCAAGGTCATAGTTACCAAGCATTTAAATGTTGGTGTACCGAACTGCAGCCACAAGTCCAAATTTCTAAATGCACTGTCTTCAAAAAATCTATTGAACATGTACAGGAATAAAAGGAGAGCCTGAGCCACTGGCTAAGATTCTTTAACACCTCAACGGTAGTTATAAAAAGCGTGCTAGTCCCGTGCAGATGATGCTATCACATCATGATTTTTATTTTTATTTCCAAACAGAAATGTATGAAATTTTGCATAAAATCACACTTTAAGTTCCTTGTTGTCATTTAAAACCCGTAATATGAAAAGAAGGTAAAATCAGTCTTTGTGCTGCAAATTGGCTTAACGAGTTCTCAAGAACCCATACCATCTAAAATATCTACATTTCTGTTTAACTTTCACTTTCAATTATTCAAGTTTTCATTGCTAAAGTTAGCAGCATGCATGTTATTCAAAATAGGCAACTCAAAAATACCAATTTATACAAGAGAAATTCTCTTCCTCCCCACGGGTAGCGAGGAGAAGCTGCTTTCCTGCTTCTCATTCGTCAGTTCAGAGACCAAACACAAGTTGGGAAGAAAGAAGAAACAAAAAGTGAATGACGCAGCCAATAAAAAGATGTGTTTTTGTTTGATTTCATATGTCAGAGTCCATTTTGTATTTCCAAATGTTCAGAGGTACTTCTATGATTTTAATTTTTGCTGAAAGTTTTAGGTCTACGTTGTTGCAGTAACCTTTCACCTTCATCCTCGATCCAATCACCCTTAAACCTCTAAATCCCTTATTTTCCAAGTCTTAAAACGTCATGGACACTTGTTAGTGATTGATTTTTGGCAGTATTTGTTGCTCAATAAATTTCTTAGTGAGACAAGTAATTTGAGTCAAAGGTAAGAAAGATAAAATAGTAGACTGGATTTAATAAGTGTTTTCATATTAAACAAAGTCTAGGCCAGTTGATAACGAGGAGAAACTTGGATATAGGCTGAACGAAGTGAATCATGAAATTTGTACTAATAATAAAACAATAAAGAACAGATGCGGTTCAGAACTGATTAGTGGATCATGAAGTTTTGACTAATAAAAAAAAATATAGAAAAGATGTGATATAAACTTGTAAAAGAAACAGCAAGTGAAGTTAGACAGCGTCATTTGTACATCTTCAAAATATGGAATAATGGAGAAAGTAGGTAGTTAGTAGATAGTTATATCGAGGATGGATGAATAACTCAACAAATCAATAGAATAGTTATTATACAATAGAATCAATAGATAGTTATATCGAGGATGGATGAATAACTCAACAAATCAAGTTTTCAAGATATTCAAAGCTTGTTCAACAGTAGACTTGTAATTCTTTAGGCGATAATCAGTAGATATATAACTTGTAAGTTTCTAGTTTGTAATCTAATAATTTATAGATGATAATCAGTAGACTTATAATAATAGGCTTGCAGAGACTTATAATAGCGGGCTTGCAGTTTCCATTGTAATCCATTAGACTTGCAATTTTCATTATCAAAAAAAGCCCAGAAAATATCAAAAATATATATATATATTAGTTCATGTTCTTCTATCAAGAAGCTCCAGTGTATGGTGCATGTTTATAATCAATTAAAGAATCATTTAATAATTGTTTTTATATTCAAAACATTTAGATTATTTGATCACAATTTTTAATTTGATTTTTGCATATTAAAAGACCATAAAAATTTTAAAACATTATTAGAAGTCTAGAACTATAAGTTTGAAGTTGTAAGAACAGTGTCTGAGTTTAGATTGCTAACATCAAATTTAACATTTAATTTTGAAATTCAAGTTCTTTTTCATTGAGATAGACACAAAAAAATCCAAAACAGGATGTCAACGCTAACTGGTTGGCAAGGAAGATGTATTCTAGATATGGAGTTTATTTGCTAAAATTTGGTAGGATAGACTCCATGAGACTTGAGTGCAGAAGATTTCCAAGAAGAAAAGGTCAAATTTTCTCAGACTATTCCTACTACAGAGAAATAGCAGCATCAAGTGTTTAATGATCCTTAGTTATCTTCTATGTGGATTTTGTAATCATGTTTGAAGAACGAAAAGTTGGCCTGCACTAACTTCAAATCTGTGCGGAGTGCTATTTTGGCACAATTTTCCCTGCATGATAGCTGTGTTTATGGTAATAGTTGCAAGATGGATATTCGATTTTCAGTTTTTGTGTCTTCAGAATGTACTGAAATAATAAGCACCGTAGTGATATCATCTAACCTTTGAATCAGCAAGTCAAGCCATCACAGTATGGATATGGTAAAGCTTCACTTGAAAATTACAGAAGCAGGCATTACTATAAATCTTCTATTACCCTCTACCTAACTACGCATATTTCAAATGAAAAGAGATGCTACAAAGGAGATATTTGAAGAGTTGTTTCCTACTACTTAAAGAAAAATCATCCAAACTACAATCTGTCTTTAAGTAAGATATTTCTATGAAAAAATGAAGTGAAAGAAGCTAATGCTGATCATTGATGATTCGATCAAGCTATCCAAGAAAAAGATGAACCAACATCCAAGAAGTTTCAAGGACAATGGAATGTAGAAACTGCTTAGTTTCAAGCTGCCAAGAAGAGCTTAAAGAAAGGCACCAGACTGCAATTTTGGATCTGATACTACAGCAGTGAAAAGGCAAGAACAAGTAGTGAAAAATTGAAGCACAAGTTGATGAGTGCATTGATGTTAGATTAAAGAAAGTTCGTCCAGGACAATCAAGATTGGAAAGGATGAAGTTGTGAAAATTTGAGCTTGAGCAGTTCAAGTAAAGAATGAAATTAATCCAATTCTTGCCAATTGTTGATAAAAATTTCCAGGAAAAGTCTACCATTTCATATCCAAGGATAAAAATTATAATCATTCCAACAAAGAGAAGAAGCTGCCATCAAGTTCTCACTAGCTGTTCATATTCATGTTTTGCTACTTCTGCACTTCAAAGCTCGAGGTCATGTTTTCTCCAACCAGGGGAGAATGATGCAGCTGCCAACACAGTTTAATTCGTTTCAATTCACTAGTCAAGGTTAATTTTCTGCAATTTTTTATATTTTCTGGAAATTTATAGATCTGGTTTCTATTTTAGTATTCTTCCACCTTCATCCCCAATTCAATTTACAAATCCTAAAACACTTTCTTCTTTAGCTAAACCCCTAATCCCTTACTTTCAAAATCCTAAACCACCATAATGTACGACAGAAATACAAACGTAAACTGTGTCTGCAAACTAGACAAAGCTTGGGCAAATTTGTTCTTCACTCAACCTTGAAGTGATGGAGTTAGCTCCTACACTTTTTCCCCTTTCTAATACATTCAATGTCAAAAAGTTAATAGCATATATCACACATGAAAGGACTGCAAACCTATTCAACTTGTTTTATCTCTTGAACATCAATGGCATTTATCTGTTTTCTATCGCACCAAACTGCATGGCACCATGCTTGGCGCACAAATGCAATTGCTAACAATGCCTATATCTCTCGGCAACAACAGATATATATATCAATTCATGACAAGAAAACAACAATATTTTCTTTTGCTTTCAGCCTCTTCAACAGCCTAGAGAGTTTCGCACGTCAAAAGTTAAATGTCTAATCTGATTTACACCTATCTATTTTGACAAGTGAACAAATATAGAAAACTTTCAGGTATATAATAGTTCCATTCCATCCATGCAATATTTGGACTCAAGGAAAAAGAAATCAAACATAAAAAGTGACAAACGCTAAATTATAGCGAAACTTCCTGATATTATTTCAGCAAAGAGTGGAAGACTTGATATACAGCTTAGTAAAAGAGAGCACACAACATATTATACAATCATATACATCAATCCGTGCTTACAAAGGCGACAATGAATACCTGATCATCATCCATAAGTTGGCATATTAGTTCCTCAAAAAAAAAAAGTTATAACTTGCTGGTTGTCGCCACGGCACATACATGAAGTGTCAGAACTCCAAAGAGACCAGCAATGCAACAGGGTTTCACAATTTAACAGCACCCTTTATTGCAAGTGCAACTCACAATAGCCAGTCTAAAGCTAGAATGAATCGAACTCAAACGCCTCCACATCCCAAGAATTAGAATTGAACTTCTCATTCTCGACTTGGAATCCATAACTCCCATCCTGTTGCAAACTTATATCATAAACATCAGACTTGGAATCTCTCCGATTCCTATTAATCCTACTGCCACTGTTACTCCTACTAATCCTATTATCACGACCAGCACTGCGATTGGTAGTGCCACCCACTCTTTTCTCTTTCTCAAAACCACCCTGCCCTGAATCAAATGCATTAGAAACATTCCCAAATCTCCTCCTATCCCCCTTCTTCCTGTATTTACCAGTATTTCTCTTTGCATTCCTCTTATCCATCCCCAATTTCCCATCAGAACTTCCCCTATATCCACTCTCTGAAACTGACCCATCTTCAATTTCTAATAAATTACTGAATTTCTCATTAACGGGCATTCCGTCATTCTGATATTCACTTTCAGTATAGCTTCCAAAATCAGAATCCAGCATTCGAGCACTCAATTCACCAAAACCAGAAGCAGAAACCTTACCATAAGGTTTCACAGTTTGAACAACACCTTTTGGAAAAAATCTGGCAGATGGAACCCCATCAGGGGTCTCAAACAACTGGGGACCATCTCTTTCACTCCACAAATCAAACCCACCTGGTTTCTGAAAGCGGTCAGCCAAAACCTTAACTTGTTCATCAGCGCCTACAGAAAACAACTTGGGTGCTTTGTCAACAACCTCCCAAGGACGCTCTAATTCAGAAACAGCAGCTTTGAGCTCTGCCCTTTTTCTCATTTCGTAAATCTGTCTCTCCCGGCAAAGCCTAGCTTTTAGGAGTTGTTTAGCTTTATTTTTTTGCATTCGTTTCCATTGCCACTTGGAGACTCCTCCAGGGAATGTTCTTGGGCCTCCGCCCATTCGAATTATTATTGTGGTTTTAGGAGGGAGAGTGAGGCTGAAGGGTTTTGGAAAGAAGAGAGGATTTTGGGATGAGAGGGTTTTAGAGAAAGAGAGGTGCAGCGTTGGGATTGAGAGAGACATTGAAATTATCAAGGGTTCTTTTGGATTTTGCAGTTCGTCCAAGGAAGGAGGAATGCTGTAAAGGGAGTGGAGCTGTGGAGGAGAGGAGGAGCAGACGCTCGTGGCTTTTGAATGTTAATATTATATTTTGAGTAAATAACTCATTCTTTATATGTATTTTGTTTTTCTTATAATTGTATCTATTTATATGAAATTATGATATCTAATTTTCTATTTTTTTTCAAGTTTTTTTATTTAAATTTATATAACTATATTTCTTTTTCTAAAAGTACTCTTAAGCTATATAAAAAATATAAATTTATTTTTATTTTCTAGTTTTTCTTTTCCAATAAAAAATAAAAAACATATTCACTTCTCAAAATTTCAAAAAACAATTTCCAACCCCAAAAACTGGTAAATGTGTTCATGTTATATTGTTTTTCATTTGGAGAAAAATGCAAAATAAAAATTGTATTCAAATTAAACTTGTTTTCTATGAAATCCTTTACATGATAAAGTACACAAGTAATTTTTTTCTTCGTCTTAACGATATTGTCGATTTTTTTACTTATTTATCATTCTTTTGAGAGAGAAAATTCCACCTAATTAAATT
>Ga0325411_1006720_pt1 | contig 12588 bp, 4 predicted proteins | sample PopdelMetagenome_13_FD_206181 | JGI IMG/M metagenome (GOLD analysis project Ga0325411, IMG submission 206181) | Populus deltoides microbial communities from Bellville, Georgia, United States - Xylem-PdIQD-R4 | ecosystem: Host-associated > Plants > Phyllosphere > Stem > Wood/Secondary xylem... | reverse complement strand
TATAATTATTCTTATTTGCATTTAGGCCCCATTTTCTTTAAGTGTATTGGTTCTTACCCCCACTTCTTTTTAGTTTAGTTTATTTTCTTTAATTTAATCCAGCCTTGGTTTTTTCTCGGGATTTACATTAGTTATCAGACTTTCATGACACGGATCCTAAGTTTGATGGGTTAACCTGGTTTGATGAGTTAACCTGGAATTTTTTTTCCTTTTAATTAATTTTTTTCGTTTAGTTTAGTTTGTTAATATTAAATTTGTTTCTATATAATTATCACTTTCATAACACGTATTCCGGGCTTGGCAGGTTAACTTGATTTGACGAGCAAACCTAGTTAATTATGGGTAAACCCGTCAGTTTTTTTTTCTATTTAGTTATCAAACTTTCATGACGCGAATCCCAGGTTTCACGGGTTAACCTGGTATGAAGGGTTAACCCAGTTAATTTAGATTTTTTTCTTTTTCTTCATTAGTTTTTTTTTCTTATTCGTTTTTTCTTATTTTTTTCTTTTTAATTAATCAATTTAATTATCACAAAAAAATCGACAAATATAATTTTGAAAAATAGAAAAATAAAATAGAAAAACTATATGGAAAAATATCACAGTAATCCATAGTATTTTAATTTTTTTTGTTTTCGTTTTCTTTTAATGAATTTTTTTTGTTTAATTTAGTTTATTAATTTAAATTTAATTTAGGTGTGGAGGATCAGTGATTCCCCCACACCATTTAGAGTATGTTATATAAAAGAAAAATTAGAGTATATAACATACTCTAAATGGTGTGGGGGAATCACTGATCCTTCACACCTAAATTATTGTGGATTACTCTTCCCCCTCTTTTTTCCCCCTAACTTTTTCCTTTTTTGTTTTTTTTATTTTTTTTTCAAAATTACTTTTTTTTAACTTTCCTAATTTTTCTTTTATATAACATACTCTAAATGGTGTGGGGGAATCACTGATCCTCCACACCTAAATTACTGTGGATTACTCTTCCCCTTCTTTTTTTTCCCCTAACTTTTTCCTTTTTTGTTTTTTTATTTTTTTTTTCAAAATTACTTTTTTTTAACTTTCCTAATTTTTCTTTTATATATATATATATATATATAATTTAAAATATTATATATTTTATTAACAATACTCTAAAAGACATGGGGAAAATACTGTAGCTTTCCCCATACCCCCACGCCTTTTAGACTTACCCCACTATTAATATATTATATTATAACATATACCAAAAAGTAAATGAAACGCTTAACTGTCTTTTTTTTTATTTTTTTTGTTTTTTTAATGAATTTTTTTGTTTAATTTAGTTTGTTAATGTTAATTTTTTTTATTTAGTTATCAGACTTTAATGACACGGATCCTGAGTTTGAGGGGTTAACCGCGTTTGACGAGTTAACCCGGAATTTTTTTTCCTTTTAATTAATTTTTTTTTTAGTTTAGTTTGTTAATATTAAATTTCTTTCTATTTAATTATCAGACTTTCATGACATGTATTCTGGACTTGACAGGTTAACTTGATTTGACGGGTTAACCTAGTTAATTCTGGGTAAACCCGTTAGTTTTTTTTTCTATTTAGTTATCAAACTTTCATGACGCGAATCCCAAGTTTCACAGGTTAACCTGGTTTGAAGGGTTAACCCAGTTAATTCAGATTTTTTTCTTTTTCTGCAAAGATATACCTAAGGCTTTTAGGTATATCTTTGCAGAAAGACTTAACATTTTTAGATCTTAGCATTTTTTGATATTTTTTATGCAAGAAAAAAAAATTAACCTGTGGCATATGCCTTTGTTTTTTTTCCCTTTTCTTTTCTTTTTTAAGCCTTTTACTGTGGACTGCACGGTGCAGTCCATAGTGAAAAAGCTTATGTCTTTAGTTTATTTATTTTTTTCTATAGTTTCTTAATATTAAATTTTTTCTATTTAATTATCAGGCTTTCATAACATGGATCCCAGATTTAATGGTTTAACTCAGTTGATTCAGATTTTTTTCTTTTTCTTCATTAGTTTTTTTTCTTCCTGTAGGTTTTTTTCTCTTTGCTTTTTTCTTTTTAATTAATTGTTTTTTTTTAAAATTTATTTCATTCATATTAAATCTTCTTTCTATTTTGTTATCACACTTTCATGACACGAATCCCAGATTTGACAGGTTGACTTGATTTGATGGGTTAATCCAATTGATTTAGATTTTTTTCTTTTTCCTCATTAGTTTTTTTTCTTCTGATTTCATCTTTTAATATTGTATGCAGTCTACAGTGAAAAGACTGCTGCCTTTAATTTTTTTTTGCTTTTTTTTTCTTTTTATGCCTTTGACCGTGGACTGCATAGTGCAGTCTACGGTGAAAAGGCTGATATCTCTTTTTTTTAATTAATTTTTTTATTTAGTTTGTTGATATTAAATGTTTTTCTATTTAGTTATCAAACTTTCATGACACAAATCTTAGGTTTGACGGGTTAACCCAATTAATTTATTTTTTTTCTTTTTCTTCATTAGTTTCTTTCTTATTATAAGTTTTTTTTCCTAATATTTTTCCTTTTGAATTAATATTTTTTATTTAATTTAGTTCATTAATATGAATTTTTTTTTCTATTTAGTTATTAGTTGATGCCTTTTTTCTATTTAGTTATCTTAGGTTTGGCAAATTAGAGAAATTTTTTTTCTTTTTGCTTTTTTGCTGTTTTTATGCATTTGACTGTGGACTGCACAGTACAATCCACAGTGAAAAGGCTAATGCCTTTTGCTTATTTTGGTTTTTTTCTTTTTCATTAATTTTTTTGCTTTTTAATTTAGTTTGTTAATGTTTAATTTTTTCTATTTAGTTATCAAACTTTCATGACACGGATTTCGGGTTTGACGGGTTAACCCAATTAATTCTGGGTAACCCATCTATTTTTTTCTATTTAGTTATCAAACTTTCATGACACAAATCTAAGATTTGACGAGTTAACCTGTTTTGAAGGGTTAACCCGGTAAATTCAGATTTTTTTTCTTTTTGTTGGTTTTTTTTCTTTGTTTTTTTTAATTAATTTATTTAATTATCACATTTTTATTACACGACCTTGCAGCCAGACCCACATCCAAGGCTATTGGGTCTGGTATTGCAGCCAAACTCACTTAAACTTATGTCATGCAAGTTTAATGTTATTATTAATATTATAAATATTACTCTTAGGTCAGGTGTTGCAGCTAAACCCAAGACTCTTGGGTATAGTTTTGCAGAAAGACCTAACACTTTTAGATCTTAGCTTTTTTTAATATTTTTTATGCAAAAAAATTGACCCGCGACATCACGCGAGTCATGTAACTAGTACATAGAGCTAAAATGTGTGATATTTTTACTATTTATATAAACACTCTTCACTCTTTTACATTTTATTGTTGATTACAATAATGCAATTTTTTAAAAAAAAAACTTTAAGTTAGTTCTTAAATTTGTTTTTTCTTTGCACAATTGAGTCATTTTAAGATCAAATTAGAGTCAAATTGCATGTATTTTCTTTTCAAGGGATAGTTGAATTGAAAGAAAGATGGATTGAAAATTTCAGTCAAAAATTCATTGGAGTCCCCATCTTTTCATATATTAGGTGACCAATCCCTTAAATTTTACAAAATTTAATTTCGGTATCAATTTTCAGTTTAATCATTGTTTAGTCCTTTTTTAACTAGGGGGAGTGAAAGGAGGTTGTTGAATTTTGGCTTTGAGATAAAAAGTGTTCGTTAATGAGAAATCTGGCCATCAAAATGGTTGTTTTGTGTGTCAAATGATTTCATATGATGAAAGGAGTTAAGATTACATGTTTTTCACCTTGAAAACACCTAAAAAATCAAACATATGCTTAGGAAGTTTTTTTGTTTTGGGTGGATTTCGGGTTTTAGGGTGGTTTTTTATGTTTTCGTGGTCATGAATTGGTTTAACAAGGTCTCTACGATATTTCCTAAGTGTTTTGGGCAAAAAATGAGTTGAAAACGAGTTTTGGGGTAAAAAACAAAGGAGCCTGTTTTTCCGGTGACTAGATAAACAAACAACGCTTATTTTAAATTAGTTTTTCAAATAAATTTTGGGTTTGTATTTTAATTAGTTTGTGATGATTTTTTAATGATATTGAGTATGTTTACTTTTTAAAGAGGTAGGTATGATTCATTTGTAATTTTTTTTAATTTTATATAAATTAATTATTTTATAAATATTGATTTTTTTATAATATTTTTCATATATGTGTAACCTTGCATTTTTTTATTTAATAAATTTAATGTGTGTGTTGGTTTCTAATACAAATTTTATGTGTTTTTCTATTATCAATTTATTTTGATAAAGTAATTCATTAAACACAACAAGATAAATAACCTATGTTGCGATATTAAATATTTTGATTTTTATTTGTCACTTATTTTTTTTTTATAATATCTCAATATTGATTGGTGTTTTATTTTGTGATTGTATATTTTCTTATCATGTAGTTAAATAAAAAATAATTTTGAAAAAAAAATAATAATCCCGCTAGAGTTCATAACCTGGTTCATAAGTTTGACGTACTAGCCCGATTTACCCAGTTCATAGGTTTGACGAGTTCACCTATTTTTTTTAATTTTGGTTTATTAATTGTTTTTAATAGTTTTTTTCTCGATTTTATCCTTTAATATTGGATTGGTTTGGAAATAAACTGCATGATTTTATTATTTATTTATTTTGCTTTTTTTAGGGTTATTGCTATCTCAAATAAGTTTTTATTTAGGTTGGTGCTCAATTTTATGACCATATATATTTCTATCATATAATTAAAAATATATATATTATAAAAAATAAATTATTAAGCCTAATGAAGTCCATGACACGATTTGCTTAGGGACTAAAATCGATATAATTTATCATTGTTTTAATAGTTTTTGTGAAAAGTTATCATTTTGAAGTTTTGTTAAAAGCTAAGTCATATTTTTATTGGTCATCAAGATTGCATTTTGATCCATGAAATCAATCAATTTAATTCGGGTCAACTCCCACGCAATTTGATTTGAAACTCGAGTTAGGTAAAGAGTTAGCTTGCAAAATTTCAAAATTGATCCATTAAACCAGGTTTAATAGCACAATTAAAAAATTCTTCATACCCATTATATTTTTTTTATTAAAAAAAATTTATCTGAACCGCAGTAAAGCGTTATTTCTCACTGTATCATATCTACTGTACTCTCATAATTTCAGCGTGGAGACCAGGTGAAACTTCCAGTTGATATACTTACAATCAACCAAGATGCTTGCTATCCCCTTCCTGGTAGCAATCCATACCAGACCAGCTTTTAAAATATTTAAGCTTTTTCATAGAACTATCTATTTCCTTGGGAAGCTTTGTTATGACTTTTACACCATTAACTACAGCAAATACATCTGAAAAGTTGCTGTAACAAAAAAAAAAAAAAATCAAAAGAAAGAAAGAACTATGGCATCATTACACCAGAGGGGCCAACAGCTTGAAATTTTTACTGGTCTCAAATTTACCTAAATCCTGCCAATACGACTTTTTATCTAGTTTTGGAACAACAACAGTGGCATTTATGATATGTGCAGTAGCTACCGTTAGATAACTCGCGCTATCTATCTTGTATGTAAAATTAGTTAGGTGGCCCGTGGCAACTTTTTATTTTGATAAAAAAATATCAAAAAAATCCTTATATTTTTTAATTTAAAAAAAAATTGTGGTTTTTCTTCTAGGATAATAATAAAATTTTTAAAAAGAATTTACTAATGATAATGATAATAAAAATAACAATAATAGTAGTAGTAGTAATAATAATTTTTAATTCATAATTTTACCTTTCAAATCAAATCTATTATTGTTTTTCAATATTAATAATATTTTTTTTCAAAATTATTAATTATTATATTAATAATATTAATTACAATCAAAATAATAATATTTATAATAAAAATAATGATATTTTTAATATTAATTATAATAAAAATCATAATATTTATAACACAAATAATAATATTTTCAATATTAATACTTTTAATTATAATAAAAATAATAATATTTAGAATACAAATAATAATATTTATCATATGAATATTAATATTAAATTTATCTGGCCTAGGTTTTATAGTAATAATTTTTTTTAAAAAAAATTATTAACGATAATAACAACAATATTAATAATAATTGTTACTATATATTTTTTTATTTTTCTTCTTTGCATGGTCTACAGATTCAACCGCACGAGTTTGCAACCCCTCAGGGGTCTATAGACCCCAAGCACAGGTCAGAAGAGACCCAAGCGTGTGGGTCTGCATCCAGCGTGCAGGCCTGCAAATACGCTTGTCTGGGTCAGCAGCAAGGCTTACGGGTCTGGCCCAAGGCATGACAGCCTTAGTGCCAGGTGTCTGCAGCCCCACAATGCTCCACCAAAATTTGCACTGACCGTTTTCTTCCAAACCATCTATTCAATGCCAAATGCATCCTAATAAAAAGATAACCTCACCCTCCCCCTGCAGTCTTTACAACTCTATGTGGTAAGGGCAATTCTGTCATTACATTGCTTCAATCAACAGTACTTTGTGTCTAGGTAAACAGTAACTTGGGCACTGAGCTCTTTTAGTATATTGTATAATAAGTTTTTTTAAACATAAAAATAAAATGTACTATTGATGTTTTTTCTAGTAGAAGATTTTTTAAAATTATATGAGAATTGACCTGACATGACTAATCGATTTGATAACTTAAAAAATAATCTAGACAATCGATAAAAATATAATTTGATTCAAAATAAATATTTAAAATAATGTTTTTTTTATAAATATTGAGAAGACAACATATTTAATCGATTCAAGTCAACTCTACTTAACTTGTCAATCAGTATGTCGGATTATAAGACTATGATAACTTGTAGAAAGTAAATCAAAATAAATTATGAAACTTAATTTCCAATAAATTCAATGTTCAATGATGAAATTGAAAAAAAAAATCAATTAAAAAAGGACTAAAAAAATAACTTTAGTCAACATGAGTTAATCTGTCAAACTCACAAATCAGGTCACGAGACTGAGATAACTCAATAGAAAATAAATTGAAACAAATTATGAAGTTCAATTCCCAGTAAATCTAATGTTGAAGGATGTAACTGAAATTAAAAGTTCAATTACAAAAAAGGATACAAAAAACAACTTGAGTCAATTTAGGTTAATCTATCAAGCATGTGACCTGAGTTATGAAATGGAGATAAACTTATAGAAAGCAAATTGAAACAGATCTTGAAACTTTTATTCTTAATCAATCAAATATCAAAAAATAAAATTAAAAAAATAAAAATAATTGAGTCAACCAAGTTAAGTAGTCAAACATGCTGCTAGATTAGGAAATTATAATAACTTCATAAAAATTATATTAAAGGATGAAATTGAAATTTAAAAAAATAAAACACAATTTAAAAAAAATAAAAACAAACAAAGAAAAGTAAATAGTATTTTATAAGAAGAGGTATTAATAATATCTCATATCTGGAATTTCAAAACGAAAGTGTTTCTCAACCCTAGTACAAAAACCCAAGAATCAATTAAAAAAATACAAATTATTATTGCCTTAATAAATTGTACCATGGAGCACAACACAACCCGGAACATTATGAAAGTATTGATTTTTTCCCCTCATTTGTTTTCACAATTAAACAAAGTTGATACTGTTGGTGACGGATAACTGGAAGCATAATTATTCAACCTGGTGTAATTGGTGGGTCAATCTGATTGACCTGGTGATCGGACATATTTGAATTTGTTAAAAGACTAAACGGTGGAATAACTTGGCAAAACCTGATTGATCTGGTGGGTCAACCCATTACCCGGAGGAACCGGACCAGACCAGTGTTTTTATACATATATATACCATGGCATTTATCAGCCGCCGAAATCTCCTCATTTTCACCTGTTCCTCCATACAATGGAACACAGGCATAAGCAGTTTCGGAGTCCAGTTAAAGCCCACGTTCCACAAAAAGTTGACACTCGTTTGCTCTTTACCATATCTGTCGACCTCCTTAACTGCAATACTGATAAACCTTGCGCGGGTCCCTTTGGTAAGAGATTTGCAGCTAGTATGAATAGCATTAGCTTTGTAACTCCTCCATCTTTGGATATCCTTCAAGCTTACTATTATGGGGTTGTTGGTGTTTTTGAAAGGAATTTTCCTCATAAGCCTCCTAATGAGTTCAATTACACTGTTAAGAATCTCCCAGCCAACCTTTTGACACCAAGTTTTGGTACTGAGGTGAGGGTTTTGGAGTACAATGCAAGTGTTGAGATCATTCTTCAAGGGACAAATGTATTAGCGGCTGATAACCATCCCATCCATTTACATGGCTAAAGCTTTTACGTGGTTGGATGGGGATCTGGGAATTTTGACCCCAATAAGGATCCTTCAAGATATAATCTTGTTGATCCACCTGAGGAGACTACAGTTGGAGTTCCTCATAATGGATGGGCAGCGATTAGATTCAGAGCAAATAACTTTTTCTTCCGGGTTGACCCATAAAACTCAATACCCAGTCCCTTAGCCGGGTCAATTCTCGGGCTGGGTCTCATAACTATGGCGGAAAATACAGGGTCTTGTATGACCAAAATTAGAGTGGAGGGGTAAATATGGTTATCAAAACTAGAGGGACCAAGAATATAATTTAAATAATGGTGAAGGAAATCCAGTGTTGGTGGTGGAGGTTCTTAGGGCAAAACCATGTTGATTAGGCCAAAACGCATGGAATACATCTAGAATATTTTATTTATTGTTATCTGTTCGATTTATCTTTTATTTCAAAATTTTGTTTTTAAATTAAATTATTAAATATAAACATGAGATATTCATCTATGATATTTTAATTAGCTGGCTTTCTAGTTTGTTGCTATAACAACGCACGAAGCCTCTCTTGATGTCTACATGGAGCCTTTCACAATCACGTTTGAATCATCTCGATAAGTTATTTCTGGTGGTTAAGCAATGTCCATGACTAAGCGATGGTAAGACCTCGACATACTTTTCTTTCTTCTCTTCTCAAGTATGATTAATTATTGAGTTTTTTTTTCATGTTATTTATGATGTCTTTTTTAAAATCATGTTATTAAATTAATCGGGCTTATTGAACTCAGTTGTGTTATTAAACTTATTCGTGAAAGTATTCTAAACTTATATATTGATACCGGTGTAGTAAGAATTAAACTTGGTGCCTATGCTCCGCTGCATGACTAAACTATTTTGCTTACAAAAAATGATGTCAAGCTGCTGCAAGCATGTTTTAAAAAAGAAAGAAAAACACGCGACTCAAGTCATAGATGTATTTAGGTCAAATAAGCTCTCTTTAATTCAACTAGACAAAAAAATATAGAAAATAATAGTAGATAAATCAAATTTAAAAAGAAAAATATTTTTGTTTTTCAAAATGAAACAAACAATGCATCTCAATTCACAACTCATTAAATATAGAAGAACAAATCAGGGTAAAAAAATGACAAAAAAATAATTTAACTTAGTTAACTTGAGTTAGCATGACAAACATATAATCCTCGTAATCATGATCGAGCCAACTAGGATATCCCGAAAAATCCGTGGCCCAGATCATAAGATTGGAATAAGCTGATAAAAAATAAAAAAGAACTATAAAGCCATTTTTTTAAAAAAATCATGTTAAATTTTTCAAACGCATGACCCAAGTCATTAGACCCAAAGCATCATATTTGAAAAAAATCATGAAGTCCAATTCTCAATCAATAAAATATTGAAAGATGAAATTTAAAAAAGAATTTTAATTTTATAAGAGGATTTCAAAAACAGCAATTAAAAGATTGAAGATCAAAATTTAAGTACCAAATAAGTTTTATATTTGATTTAAGGGTGAAATTGAAAAGAAAAATTAATTTAGCAAAAGGACCCATAAAATCAAATAATTAGGATCAAGATTGACATAAAAAATAAAAATAAATTTATAATTGAAGGGTGAAATTGAAAAGAATAATAATTTTTTCAACAAATTAGAAATTAATACAATGAGGACCAAGTTGGAAAACATAATATCGTCAATTTGGATTGAAGGATGAAATTAAAAACAAATAAAACTTTTGCGAAAGACCAACAAGAAAAATTGAAAATCAAAATAATAAGGACCAAATTAGAAAATATAATATTTGTAAATTGGGATTGAAAAATGAAATTAGAAACAAATAAAACTTTTACAAAATGATTATGAACAAAAAATAGAAATCAAACTGTAATTTGTTTGGGAGGAGAGAGAAAAGAAAAAAATAAAGAAAAACCCACTATGACTAATCAGATCACCACCAAAGATACACGTCATCTCAAAAGGAAAAAGACACGACATTGCTTTTAATGAAACAGAGTTGCATAAGCCACCTAAAGTGCACAGATACCTCCCATATGCCTCTGGTGCCATATACGCACCTACTCCTTTTTATTTATTTAGGAAAATATCAAATTTTTTCCGAGTTGACTTAACAACAATGCAAAAGCCATTGTAAAAATACCAAAAAAACCCTTGACACTAGTTTAATTTTTTTTCTTTCAAGGACATTTTATTCATTTCACTATGCATTTTATTTTATTTTATATATTTATGTAAATACCAAATTACCCCGTAGTTGACATTATAATAATAAAAAACCATTGTGAAAATACAAAAATATCCCTCGATGATAGGTTTAAATTTATCATTTCCAAGAAAATTTTAATCGTTTCATGTATAATTAAGATGAGAAAAAATTTATTTATCACCGGTCAATTTTAAAATGATAAATGAGCTGAGTGAAAAAAACTTAATTGCCTTTCATAGCTATTGTTAGGTGTTTTTAGGTGTAGGGGTAAAATTTCCGTTACACTGTTCTCGTAAACAATATTTTTAAGTGTGGAGCTACGGTGTTTTCCTCAAGAGTTTTAGCTTCTTTTAATACTTCTAAATATGCATAGGTGAGAAAGATGTAATGGCATTGTTCAGTGTATGATAGAGTATGTCTACTTTTATAAAAAAATAATTGAAATTTATTTTTATTTTATATTAATAAAAGAGAAACTGCATACAAGCTTTCTAATGGGAACCATGGATATAAAGGTTTTGTAACTCGTAATCAAGATAAACACAATCCTCGAAAATTAAAAATTAAATTTGATAAAAATATAATACATAAATTATCCAAAACAAAGCATCAATACTATTGGAATAAATCTTCACCAACAATTAGGAATTTTAAACAAGAAATATAATAAAAATATCACAAAAACAATTGTTATTTGATAAGTTTAATTCAGTTCGTTAGAGAAGTAAAAAATATAAGTACCCTCTCACACACAAGCAATATACCAGGTAAAAAATAATAATAATAAATATAAGTTAAATAACCTTATTTATAATAGGTAAGACATTTCTTAAATAATTGTAAAAAAAATAAAATAAAATTCTAAATAAAATAAAATAAAATTCTAAATCTAAGTAGAAAACTATTATAAACTTTACAGAATAGTTTCTGAACCTTATTTCAATACCTTCCCGGTGTTTGGTTGCCCATAATGTTCGAGGCAGAACAGAAAATTTAATCGATAAAAAAGAAAACCAATCGACAGATAGGGATGAGAAACAAGTTCGTAGTTTGTTTAAATCCAAAACTGAATTAACCATTGTTAGAAACAAGGTGTTTGCAATGGCGGAGCCATGGCACAACCATCATTCAACCATGCCAACAACAAATCATTCACTTGCGAACCGATCGCAGTTCATGAATCACCCATGGTCCAACCACTGCAAAATATTCGTCTTGCAGTCTCGCAAATATGTTGCTTCTTTTCTTCCACAAATAATCTCAAAAAAATTAATTTAGTTAAATCGATCTGGGTTTTTTTCACTTTTGTTTTGTGAAGAGAATGTCTTGGAGAGAGAAAGATAGAGTGAGAGTGAGATTTTTTTATGGTTCCTCATTTGTAATATATTACATAGGAGGGTTCGCAATTGAGAATGTATAGTGTAATTCCGGAGACAAAACAATAAAATAATCAATTCCATGTAATATTTATATTTTATAAGTATATTTAAAAATATGATAGAGACTGCGGTTTATACCCTTAAAAAACATGAAAGAAAAAAAAAAGAAAAATAACTTTTGTGAGTAACATTTTTACACATTTGAGTTATACCTAACATTAATCTTAATTTCTACTGTATTTTCAAACACATTCTATAATTTTGAGGCATATTAGGTAAGGAAGCGCCGATATGATAGAGAGATGCCATTGCGGTGTTTGGCTCAAAACTAATTTTTTAGACCCTATTTATTTTTGCATTTCAAAAATATTTTTGAAAAAAATTTAGTTTTTTTACTTTACTTTAAATTAATATTTTTTGGTGTTTCTAAATTATTTTGATGCGCTGATATCAAAAATAATTTTTAAAAAATAAAAAAAAATATTATTTTGATACAATTTCGAGTGAAAAATATTTTAAAAAACAACCGCAACCACAATCCTAAACATGCTCTAGACACCATGGTATATATAAAGAAATGAGACCCTTTCATTCAAGATAATTTCACATAAAAACTATTTGCAACTTTTGAAT
>Ga0325411_1006717_pt1 | contig 12596 bp, 3 predicted proteins | sample PopdelMetagenome_13_FD_206181 | JGI IMG/M metagenome (GOLD analysis project Ga0325411, IMG submission 206181) | Populus deltoides microbial communities from Bellville, Georgia, United States - Xylem-PdIQD-R4 | ecosystem: Host-associated > Plants > Phyllosphere > Stem > Wood/Secondary xylem... | reverse complement strand
TAAATTTCTATTAATCTAAAGGAAATAAAAATATTTTTATTTTCTTAATATTATAAAAAAAACTAGATTGTATTTATTTGTAAAACATAAAGTTCCATTATATTAGTAAATTAAGTTTCTAACACTTACATTATTATTTCCTCTCTTTTTTTTTGGATGCCTGTATATTATTAAACTTATAAGGCAGATTATGCAACACTGGGAAATGAACACGTAAGAAATTTTTTTAAAAAAAAAAGAGCTTGCGAAATAATATTTGAACTTTTAATATGTTACCTTCATTTAAATTAATTGATCAAATTCGCCAATTGGACTGTGATGCCAGTGGCAGCAATAAGCTGTCACGGTGTCCACATCGCATGCTCCACTCGATTATTTTTTTATTCTAGCATGCTAAAAAAAAATTGATAAAATAATCTAGTGCAAAACATATTTAAAAAAATAATATACTTTTACAAAGTTACATATAATTTATGTGATTTGATATAAAAAGTGAGAAGAATGAAAAAAAAAATAGAAGTACATCAAAACTTTAATGATGATATCATTAGTATTATTGGAAAGATATTGATTAGACGATTCCAATGACACCAAAAAAGATCACAAACAGTTATCGTAGTGGGCTACACCAGCGGCCCAAAGATAAATGAGCCTCAGCATTTTTGAACGGCTCGTATGATCCAATTTATTCATCGTTTGTAACCTTTTCTTATGTCACTTGACTCGTTTCATCGAGATCTTTCAAAAAATATTGATAGTGTCATCATTTTGATGTTGTTAGAGTTTTTTCATTGAGATCTTTATAACAGTATAATTGTGTTATTATCAAAGTTTTAATGTGTTTCTAAAATTTTTTTTTTCACTGAAATTTCATTATCTCTATGGTTTTTTTACTCTCTCTCTTCTCTTAATTAAATTATGTCTCGCATGCGACACTTACAACTTACAAATCATAGATATTATTTCAAACTCTTAAAATTGTGTTATTTTTCTAAATGATTTTAGCACTATGTTATTTAAATTTTTTTTTAATACTTGAAACCAAAATAGAAATTGAAAAAAAAAAAAAACTCTGAGACTTGACGGCGCTTGCATGCTTTTCACCGTCGCTCGAACCTGAGTAGAGCACCCGTCCGGCTCCGTCCAACTATTTTGGAGAATATCGATGACGTGGCATTATGTATGCTCGCGAACGAGTATAACAAAGATGCATTTTCCAATTTCTCCTTAAATTTGAGATACCATGTCAATGTCAAAATTTATTGTATATGGCATATCAACAATAGTTTTTGTGTTAATCACAATATTTAAGATTGGTTTAAAAAATTAAAATTTTTAATTAGATTTGAAACAACAAAAATTAAATATGTATGATTTATGAGAAGTTAATTTAAAAGATGCTGCTAAAAGATTTTTTTTATTATTTATAAACGTGCTATAAGAAATCATTGTGGTAATTACTGGCAGGGTAGAGTTGTAATATTTAACAATAATTGTAATCTTTTAAATTAATAATTATAATGAAAAATACATTGCCTTTTAATGCAAGAGATATTATTATTCATAAGAGAATATAAAAATATAAAGAGATACAATTAATAGTCTTTAATATAATAAGATGTGAATCTTCAAAAAAAAAAAAGAGGAAAAAGTATAATTTATAAACAATATTAAAGATGCATTTATATGTAATGAAAAATCATATATAGTGGTGACTATTGGTGAGATCTACAGTTCTTAGAATATGATGAAAAAAAGTACATTGCTTTTGATATAAAAGACATGATTGTTAGTTGAAAAAAAAATAAAAATATGAATAAATATGATTTATATTTTTTAATTTAATAAAAAGAAAAGTAAAGTTGTATTATTTACAGGCATTATTAACGAGAGGATGTGATCTTAGGAGTTTACACAAATATAACTAAAGATTTTTTTTCTAATTTAACTTAATCAATATTTAAGAGGATGTGATCTAAGGAGTTTAAGACAAATATAATTAAGGATTTTTTTTCTAATTTAACTTAATCAATGTTTATAAAAAAGTTTTGGGATGTTGTAAGTAGAGTGTATTTGAGTTTTTACTTTTAATTAACGTGGGGATCGAGGATGGATGGTTAATTGGGGTGTTTGAAAAATAATTTATATTTAATATTTATATTATTTAATGACTTAATTTATAAAAGTTAGATAATATAAATATTATAGATAATAGCGAGTTACATAAATTTTTTTTAAAAAAATGAATAAAATGGGGGTTAAATTTTTTAAACTCAGTCAATTGTCAATTGAACACATATACCTTATATAGCCCACTAATAATGTATACTTATATTATATAAAGTGCATGGTATAAATACTCCTAAGAGATTTTCATGTTATTTTTTACAAGATTGATTTGATGATATTTATGAATTATTTTGTTTTTTTTTTTTAGAGAAATAGCCAGTAATAAGTTCTATATGCATACGTGTTACCAATAAAGTATTGGTCTAGCGGTTAAGGCACTATTATATCCCTACAATTATAAAAATATAAGTTTCATTTTCAAGAAACACACTTATTAGAAGAGGTGGTCACAAATCCTGAACAGAACTAGTTTTATTCTTTAAAAAAATACGAAGATGTTCGGATATATATATATATATATATATATATATATATATATATTAAGTAATACTCTAAAAGACGTGGGGAAACTGCTGTAGCTTCCCCACGCCTTTCACTTATTAATATATTATAATTATTATATTATATTATATTATAGAACTGTTTTTTTTTTAAAAAAAATTGTTTTTTAATGAATTTTTTTTGTTTGATTTAGTTTATTAATATTAAATTTTTTTATTTAGTTATCAGATTTTCATGATACGGATCCTGGGTTTGATGGGTTAACCTGGTTTGACGAGTTAACCCATATTTTTTTTCTTTTTAATTAATTTTTTTCGTTTAGTTTAGTTTGTTAATGTTAAATTTCTTTCTATTTAATTATCAGACTTTCATGACACGTATCCTGGGCTTGACGAATTAAATTGGTTTGATGGGTTAACCCAGTTAATTCTGGGTAAACTCGTCAATTTTTTTTCTGTCTAGTTATCAAACTTTCATGACATGAATCCTAGGTTTTACAAATTAACCATATTTGAAGGGTTAACCCAATTAATTCAAATTTTTTTTCCTTTTCTTTTTCTTCATTCGTTTTTTTTAATTAATCTATTTAATTATCGCATTTTTATGACACGACCTTATAGCTATACCCACATCCAATATTCTTGTGTCCGGTATTGCAGTCAGGCTCACTTAAACTTAGGTCATGTAAGTTTAATCTTATTATTAATATTATAAATATTAATTTTAGGTCAGACGTTACAGTCAAACCTAAAATTCTTTGATATAAAACCAAACTGTTTTAAACTTTATGTTTTTATATATATTTTTTATAAAAATAAAAACCGTGGCATCATATAACTAGTATATATATAGACGGCGTGACATGTCCTTTCAATTATCCTGCTACCGAGTTGTCATGGGATTCACCATGCATGTCAGGGGAAAAAACACGCTTTTCACGCAACACATGCTCCTCCATTAATTGGAGCTATAATGTCCAAAATTTTATTTTTTTTTTAGTTCATTGTTAATGTCTTTTTTCTTTCTCTTTTGGTAACTTAATTTACACATACTAATATTGTGAAAGGACTATCATGTTCAAATATCTTTCAAATATGCTTTTTTTCTTTGTGTTTTTAATGTTTTCTTAGATTTTTTATCAACATAACATTATATATGAAATCTTTTTTTTATTTTTTTAATTATTTTTCTCTTTCTTTACACACACTAACCAACAATAATATCATCATATATTGTCACAAATCTCAAGATCACTATAAACTTTTATAATTGTTAATTTTATAATCTTAATGAATTAATTAAAATGTATAAAAACTGACTCAAATACCTACTATTAATAAAAAAAAATACCTTTATATGTTGCTGTCAAGACAAAAAAAAATATACATAATTCGACTACCATGAGAAAAATACTACTTTGCTAATTTACTATAAAATGTAAACCTTAACACTAAAATAACTAAAACGAGTAGCAAATTGAGTTTTTTTAAAAATGAGAATTTTTTTTCAAGACAAATTACTTTAAATTGAATGAAATTTTTTTTAACTATATATAAGTGACATGAACACATATAAAATTAGTAACATATAAAATAAAATAGTTATTTTTTATGAGAAAATATAAATGAAATGAGTTCTGCTAAATTATATGTATAATAATTACAAAAGTAGAAATTATCTATAGTTAAAATAAATATGTTTTTTATTTTTTTTCAAGTTTATTATTCATATATTTTTTAATACATTTGCGTCAAAATTATCAATTTTTATTTTTAAAAAATCAAGATTAAGATAAGTTATAATTTAAAAAACAACACTTCATTGAGAGAGGGGGGGGGGATTACATTAATAAGAGAAAGGGTTTTTTTTTATTAAAGAGTTACCTTTTTATTCTTATTACAAATTGTTAAAGTTTTTTTATTTTAATTACTTTCAATTTTTATACAGTAAACAATATAGCTAAAAAAGGGTACATATTTTTTGTTGAAAAAATGAATTAAAAATAAAAGGGGAGTTTATACTAAAAAAATATATTCAATTTTTATGCAACAAACAAAATAGCTAAAAAAAGATCCATATTTTTTTTTGTTAAAAAAAATATTAAAAATACAAGGGCATTTATACTAAAAATTTATAGTTTTTTACAGAATTTATATTATTATTGTATTTATAAAAATCTATTTTTTGTTTCTATATAATTAAATAAAAAAATCAAAGCGCCTCCTGTTATTCAATATGTGCACTTTCCACTTTAGCTTTTAGTTAATATTAACAACCTTTTTTATGATTCATTGACTCATATAATTTTCAATTATTTTGTTAATTGTACACATCAACTTTCCAATTTTTAACTAAAAGTTTTTAATTATGATATTATAAAACATATTCACAATGTATGTATATTATTTTTGTTGGTTAAATTCTTAGAATGCTAGAGAAAGCAAAACAAAATAGGGTTATACTATCAATGGACCCACGTTACGTTGTGAGGTTGGTTTTTTTTTTTTACATAGAAAACAATGTTCAAGTGCCACAAATATTTTTTTTTTTACATAGAAAACAATGTTCAAGTGCCACAAATATATTTTAAACATAAAGAAAAATCCACGATTCGGGTTATAGTTTTGACCGGATCAAATAAATTGGTTATATTTTAATTATATGATAGAAAAAATAGGCAATAATAACAGATAAACTAAATTCTATATAAAAAAAAGTGATCACAATAACCTGAAAAAAAAATATTTTTCTGAAAAAAAAAGATATAGCTCTATTCCTATTTGATTAAATACAGAAGGATGAAATTGAGTAAAATAAAATAAAAAACTTGTTTTAACCTGAGTTAACATGATAAACCTATAACCTGAGTAATAAGGATCGAGCCAACCCAGGCTGACCTATTAAGTTTGCATTCCAGGCCATAAGATCGGGATAGCCTGATAGAAAAGAGAAGGAAGAAAATATCAAAAGTTATTTATATAAAAAAAACATCATTGAATGATGAAAGATAAAAAGAAAATACATAAAAAAATATCAACCCACGTTCACTTCACATACTCGCAACCCAGGTAATTAGACTAGAAGTACTCCATCTAGAAAAACCAAAAAGCCTAATTTCTAACTAATCAAATGTTAAATGATGAAATTAGAAAAAGAATTCAAATTATATAAAAAGATCCAAAACAAAAAAAAATAACAATTAAAAGAATAAAGATCAAAATAAATATAAAAAATATTTTTGAATTTTGATAAATTATCTCGGATAAAATAAATAATAGAGATAAAATCTAAAATATATAAAAAATAAAAGATGAAGAAATTAAAATAATAATAATTAACATTTTTTATCTATCAAATTTGATCCTTATTCTTTTGATTGTTACTTATTTTATTTGAAATAATTTTTATCTATCAAATTTGATCCTCATTCTTTTGATTGTTACTTATTTTATTTGAAATAATTTATGAAATGTTAATTATTATTATTTTAATTTCTTCATCTTTTATTTTTTTATATTAAATTTTAATAAAAAAAATGGTAAGGGAAAAACAAATAACAATTATAAAAACGAGGATCAAAGTTAATATAAAAATTAATTTTTAAGAGATGAAATCGAACAATAAATATTCAAAACAAAATATATATAGCAATCAAAAGTTTGAGGACCAAATTTGATATAATCAGCAAATAATACGACATTTTTAAATTTTTCACAACTTCTGGAAAGTGTTTTCCGCCCAAATTTTCTAGGAAAACACTTTCATGTAAACCAAGCCAAAATTTTCTTTGACTAGAAAGTGTTTTCCGTTAACCAACTTTTCTAATGACAAACAAATACAAAAAAATTTAAAAAGTAATTTTTCAAAAACTATTTTTCAAGAAACAAACATAGCCTAAAATAAAACCAAGTCTCAACTTGGTTGGTTAAGCATGTGGAACAACTTCGAGATTACGTTTTCTAGCGCTGGCTCGCGCACTGTCACTTTTTTTCAAAAATTAAAATGCTCCTTTTTAATTAAAAAAAAAAAAACTAAAGAATGATCAGACATTAGGTATGTCGCTTTGTGATCTTTATATATATATATATATATATATATATATATATATATATATATATATATATATATATATATCAAATTCATGTACTCTTTAATTTTAATATCATTCTTAAATACTATTATAAATTTTTATTTGAATTTTTTCTCTCTGTGTATTTGATCTGAAAATAATATTACAAATAACAAATTGTTCATGAAAAATTTATTGAACTTGATTTTTTTTTATTAAAATTTTTAAATTGATTTTAACATAATTTTATCAAATTTATGATTTTTTTTAGTTTTTCATCACACAAAATATATATACTTACTATTTTAAGATTATTTGTTAACTTGCTTTAATAATTATAAAATGTTTTTCTAATTTCTAACAGAGAAAATGATTTTACTTAAAAATACTGTGCTTGCTAAGATAAATAAAAAATATATCATTTAAAAAAATTATCTTGATTGAGAAAACATTTAAAAACAACTGTGTTTTTAGATTTAATAATAATATTAACAAAATTTTAAAAGCTATATTTTTTTTCATATTTTAAAAAATTTGGGTTCGGCTGGCCTTCAAACTAATTGCTACTTGAAAAAAAAAAAAATGTTGTTTCGAAAAGAAACTAGATTCGAGGAATGGGAATTGGGCTTCTCGCAAGATAGCCTTTCCAATCATGGGAACGAACGATTCACCGACTGAGCCCAAATTAACTACGCTTCAAACTGTCGTTGGTCGAGAGAGCAAATGCCCCTCGGGAGACTTGGGCCCGACCACATAAAATATTATTTATTTCTAGGATTTGTATTCAAAATATAACGTGTCAAATAAATCAATATAATGTGTCAAATAAATATATTCATTGATAAAGGGATGCTTTTAAGGGACTTTTTGGATTTTGCATCATTTTTTTAAAAAAAAAACATTTATTATTTTGTTTCAAACTACTGAATTAGCTTTTCTCATTTGAAGTCAATAAACTGCTCAATAATTCGATTTAAGTGGTCTCTCGTGAAGGAACATAGCATTCAATGAAGCTTCCTCTCAATGCCCTAGATTCCCTCTTTTGATAGTCTTCCATTCGAGATAAAATTACAATTGCAAATTATAATTATAAAAATAAACTAAAAGAGTATATATGCTCTTTCAAGTTATCATGCTTTCTATGATGTTTGTTTGCATTGTAAAATATGAATTTTATTTTTATGACATTTTTAGTTTCCAGATGTTGATATAGATGTTGATAATAGAAAAAAAATAATTAAAAAAAAACAAAAAGAAAACGTTTTTTATCGCAATTTTAGTATTTATAGACACGTCTTGAAGAGGTGTATTCAATTAAAATAATTTAGATATCTAATCAACCTAAAAAAAAATATATAAGAAGCTTAGAAAGAATTTTTGAATTCAACTTTATTTTTAATTTTTAAATTGATTAAAACAATTTTGTCATTGTAAATATGTATATCAAGATTCCTAGTATATTTTTGATGAAAACGAGTGAAATGAGGTTTTGGGTCCAAATATCCTAAAACCTGATTTTCCAGCCATCAAATATGACTAAAATTTATTGCAATTATAACATGTCATATACTTTGAAAAATAACGGGTAATTTATTTTTTTATAAGAAAACACTGAAGTAATTTTTTTTAAAAAAGCAGGTTTCCGAGCCTGACAGTCCGAGCCCAAAAGTATCATGCTTATTTTTTTAAAAGGTTGCCATTTTTTTTAAAACAAAAATTTCTTAAATTTTGTAATAACTTTTTTAAAAAAACTTGATTTATTATTGTTGTTTTTTATTTATTTAATTCAAATAAATTCTTTATGCGAACTAGTCGGGTCTATGATTCAACTAGTGTTATTCTATTACTCTTACTGTATTAGAAGAGACAAGACTAGAAGGGATTCAACCAATTCTATTTCGGGCATCATGTTAATCATCAGAAAGGGAAGCCAACGAAAACTAAATATCTTCTGGTTAAAATATTATAACATTGAGTTGATCACTTGACTCAAAAAAAAAAAAAGACAGCATTTCACTCATAGTTTTCAAACCCGACCCGGTTTAAGATTCAGGTTCCAGGTTTTCACCGGGTCACCGGATCGCTCATGTCGATTTTTTTTAAAATCAAAATGACGTCGTTTTAGTAAAAAAAAACAAAAGTAAACGGGTTGCAACCGGGTTTTTGACCGGGTCTTGCCGGGTCACACAGGGTTTTTCCTTCCCCTATTTTTTTTTCAACCCAGCCTGATTCTAGCCCCGGATAGATCGGCTCCCGGGTTGACTCGTCATGCCGGGCCGGATTTCAAAACTATGGTTTTACTGATAAAAACCAAACATCTAATGTACATTCAGACTCATTAAATTATCAAAACCTTATTTTATCAATTAAAAAATGCTAATTAAACATAAAACTAAGTTTTTCTATAAACCACTATTTGTTCATATACAACAAAATAGGGATTTAAATTGTTATGGCTTTGTTTATTTTTTTTCCCCCCTTATAAGCAGGCATGGTTTTGTCATAATTTCTTATGCTCAATTTTTCATTCCTTTGAATAACCATTTCCAAAACTATGACTCATAATTTAAATGGAAAATTATAATAAAAATTTATTAATCACGCGTCCTTTCAAGCTAAAACACAAGGACCCCACCATCACCAAAATTCCTTAAGGAATAATTTGACCAGCCATCATTTGTGAATAAAAACAATCAGAGCGACAGAGACCCGCATACAACTACAGGAAGCATTAGTATAAGATAACAAATAAGTACAAAAAGTCACAGTGTGCTACTGAGTGGAAAATGAATTTCAGATGAGAAATAGTAGCTTCCAGCTGAGATGACTGCAAGAAAAAAAAAAAAAAAAACAATGATGGTGGGGAACATGCCTCTTCTCTTCAAAGCCAGTCTGCAGAAAAGAAATCCCCAAGTTTTGAGCCATCACCGTGATTTAGGGTTGCAGAATCTTGCGATTGTGCACATATTACACCTACAGTAATTTATAGCATTCTTGCTGTTACATTTGTTATATACCATGTTTTAAATTAAATTGAACAATAACAGATACAATTAGACTAAATTAAATATGATTGATTGTGGTTCATCGATCTAGTGAGTCAGCTACGGTTTAATTGATGTAGTTAAAATTTAATTTTTTTTTATTAAAATTAAGTTTTTTCAACTTGTTTTTTGTAAAAATTTAAAAATAATATTGCTTTGAATTAATACGGGTCAATTTATAACCCAGATAAGATTAACAACTTTGATTTTGAGGTGGGAATTAGATTTGATTCCAAGTTTGTTTTAGTTTTATTTTTTTTATAAAGATAATATGAGAGTTATTTCTCGTAGATAATTATTATGGTATAAATGTTTTTTTTTTTTGTTGAATATGATTTGTACAAGAAAATTGCATATAATAGACAGATGGGTTTTCTACAAAATTGCAAATGCATGTGTAAGCTACTCTAATTAATAGATTATAAATGGGACAACAGTGTCAGCTTATGAGTTCGAAGAACTTCAGCTTAAGCGAAGACGTGCATGCCACAAACAAATAGAAAAAATGTCATAATTAAATGCACAGGTCTATTGTTACGAGAGTTGTGATGATCATTAGGATTGGAGGAGACAGAGCGAAGCTGCAAGATTCGTAAGATCATGCAAAATTCACAGCAAGCATTAATTAATAGTTCATCTCTTTCAATTCCCGAGCTACAGTTTTTGGAGGAGACAGAGCGAAGCTGCAAGATTCATAAGATCATGCAAAATTCACAGCAAGCAATAATAGCTCATCTCTTTCAATTCCCGGGCTACAGTTTTTGGAGGAGACAGAGCGAAGCTGGATCATGCAAAATTCACAGCAAGCAATAATAGCTCATCTCTTTCAATTCCCGGGCTACAGATTTTGGAGGAGACAGAGCGAAGCTCGAGGATCACATGAACCTCCATGACTTGGAGTTAGGGCTAGCACTTTGCTTTCCAGAAGTTCATTGATTCGGTCAGAGAGTCACGGGGTTTTGGACAAAAATAATCCACAGTTCATGTCCCCTGGGCTTTCGAAAATGTTTTGGTGCCTGTTTCTGCATCAGGAAGTCGAGACTTCTCTCCATTCAAACTCCAACGTTTGTGAACATTAAGATGTCTCTTGCTCGAACAAAACTGAGATGGAAATGGAGAGAAAAAAAACACATACTACTATGCAACTATAGAATTATTATTTTGAACGTAATGGGTATTCTGATTAATCTATTTTGAACATTCAGATCGTCTAAATTATTATTTTTACCTATGAAATTATGTTTATCACACTTCAAATGTCCCTTTTATTTTCAATTACAATCCAAACTGAAGTTTTAAACATATATCAAAGCTCAATCTCGAATCTCTACATGTAGTTTAAATAATTCAAGCGATTAAGCAAGATTGTCTAGTTTAACAAAAAAAAAATACATGTTGAACATCAAAATATTTCAAAGAAAATCTAGGGTTTATACATGTCGAAACTATAAACATGTAACAAACTTGTGTATCTGTGTATATCATAGCACTCATGCGAACATACTAAGTATACATTCAAAGAATTTTAAGAGATTGAAAAAAATATCATAGCATGCATACTAAAGAAAAAAGATTACTCAAAATAAAAAAAAATTATTTTTTTTGTAAAAACACTTTAAAATTAATGAAGTTTTGTTGTTATAAAAAATAAATTTTTTATTGTTAAGACTTTATTGCTTATGTTTTGATTCAAATGATATGTGCAATAACCCTTACAATATTTTAACAATACTAATTTATATGCACTTCTAAACAAAGTATACTGCCAGAAAATTAGTAAATACAAACTGAAACGCTAACAGAATATTATCGTTGATAGATTGTAGTGAGTTTTACAAACAGGATATTCTCTCATTATATCTGTCGGTAAACACCGACAAAAATATTCACTCGGTATATACCGAGGAAATTACATTGAGAAAAAAAAGAATTAAAAAAAAAATACGATGACGTGCCATTTATATAGACAAGATTATTGACAGGTTAATATCGTTGGTAAAATCTGTTCGTAAACTTGTTGGTAAATTGTTTCCTTCTCCCTAACTCTGTTCATTATGTTAATTATAAAGGGTATCACTGATAGATTAATTCAATCGATATATTCCAGAGAGCTTTAAAACGATTTATTTTTCAATTGCATTGTTCATATTGTCAATTATATGGGGGTTCATCGACATACTAATTTCATCAGTATTTTCTAAAGAGTTATGAAATTGTTCACTTTTCAATTGCATTGTTAATTATTGTTTTTTACAGATGAAATCATCCACGGATTGAAAAATCGCCAGTAATATTTGAGGGGTTTCTAAAATTTTTTGATTAAATTAAAAATTAAAATTAAATTAGCAACTTTTCAATCCGTGGATGATTTCACCGACAAATTAAAATTAAAATTTTTTGATTAAATTAAAAATTAAAATTAAATATTATAGACGAAATCACCAACGAATTGAAAAGTCGTTGATGATATTTGAGAGGTTTCTGAAAATATTTTATTAAATTGAAATTTTAAATTAAATATCATAAACAGAATCACCGATTAAATGATTAAAATATTAATATTTAATTATCTATTGGTAAAATACCCCAATTAAAAATATTAAAATCCCTCATTTCATAACAAACACGCTTTTTTTTTTTTTGTCCTTCTTTCTCTTCTATAAAAAACATCAACATCCCTTTTTTTTATTTCTCTTCTCTTCTCTCCTTAACTTATTTTCTTCTTTTCTTTTCATCTCCTCGCACAAGTATTTCTTCTACTTTCTTCTTAGTTTTTTTTTTTTAAGAACCTTATCATCACCTTCAACCACTTCTCTTTTCTTCTTTAAATCCTAACCCTAACCCTAAAATTT
>Ga0325411_1006716_pt1 | contig 12597 bp, 8 predicted proteins | sample PopdelMetagenome_13_FD_206181 | JGI IMG/M metagenome (GOLD analysis project Ga0325411, IMG submission 206181) | Populus deltoides microbial communities from Bellville, Georgia, United States - Xylem-PdIQD-R4 | ecosystem: Host-associated > Plants > Phyllosphere > Stem > Wood/Secondary xylem... | reverse complement strand
AATAAATATTATAAAAGATAAATATACAAATTTTAATTTATTATCTTAAGCATAAAAAAAAATCCTTACCATGTTAGCTCGATATGATGCAAATGACACTGTTCCTCCAGAATGAGTGCTTATTTTACCATCTGTTTTGGTTAATCGATTCCTCCTAGCAGATTCAGATCTCCTTTGAAATTCAGGGGTGGACCAAACATCTTTGATCATTTGATTCCAGTCATCATTGTTTATTTAGGCAAGACCTTTATCAAGACAATCTATAATATTTGTAGTGTTTTCTTTTGACATGGCTTTCTTGCGAGCTCGTGTCAATTGTTGATTCAAAGTTATCCTAGCCTTATCTTCCCAAATATTACGACCAATCAACTCATCTTCCTCATGAAAGGAATATTTTTTTCTACCAAATAATATATATACCAAGTAAAAAGAGTGCACAAAATTTCAAATTATATAAATAATTAATCATATTGTGTTATCTTGTTCAGAATTTGCAAGATGATGTAATAACTAAAGAAATTAAATGATATTAAAGAGTAAACAAGAAATAAGAACAAATTATAACACAAATCAGTCATAGCTATTCAGTTGATAATTTTCATAATTCTACATTAAAGTGATCAAAATTGAAAAGAATATTATGGCAATTAGTGTTGGTTCTTACCTTAAACTCTTTAAAGAGTTCATCCCTGCACATTGGATCTACTTTTTCCCAAGAGTGCCATGCTCCCTTAAAATTGGACCTCAAAATATCTCCGATTGCACGGCCACACGATGCGTTATTGAACCTGAAAATATATAATAACAAACTTATATTAAACAAATAATTACACAATAATAAGTAATTTTTTTCATACTTTAAAATATAACCTTAATAAGTTAGTTATTAAAAGTTTGAACTTACTCTGTTGTTCCATACAAACAAAGCTCTTTTTTTCTTGTTATTGGATCTAGTGGCGTGTCAAAACCCTTCCTTTTAACACTTTGATCATAATTGTATGGAGAAGATGTTGAACCGTGATATGATGGAACACCATCTTGATCCTCATCACATACACCTCTCTCATTACTACCGTCTCCCTCATCTTCATCTCTAATGTTCACATCATCATCATCACCATCAACTCTCCCATGACTCCCATATAAATTATAGCCCTCACAATATTGATATGCATCAACCCTCCCATAATCATGTTGAGGAGGATGTGTACTCCCCAAACTAGGTATATAATACTCATTTGCATTCTGATACACAGGTTGATGAAATGTGGATCCTTTGTTATTATGCCTTGATATGGTTTGAAATGATTTGGATGAAGTGGATCTGTCACTCCTAGAATCTAATATGGATCCTCGTCGAGGCATGTTAAAAACCAGAAAAAATATATACATTATCATATGAATATATACAACATAATAATAATAGCCATCACTCCGAAAAATATTATACTTCAAATAAAATAATTACTGTAACAAAACCAAATATGTAAATAACATCAAGACAATTTCATTAGGCATTCCTTGCAATGACAAAAATCAACCATGAAGTTTAAATTGTCAAAAGCCAATTAACACAAACAATAATAAAAATAAAAATCTAAATAATTAATTAAGCAGAAATCAAAATTTATGAGTATGCTTACCTTAATGTTTGGTCTTATAAATCAAAACATTGAGTAGGAAGAACCCTTTCTTTCACGCTTCAGCATCTATAAGTAAGAAAACGAATCACAAAATAAAATATAACATCAGAATCACAATTTAAAGATTAATACTTGAAAAGTTAGAAATGGTTTCAAAGGTCAATGAAAATAATTTATGTAATGTGATGCATAACACACACTTGAATAAAATAATAAAAAAAAACATTGAAAGCCTAAATATTGTCAAATAATATGAAATCATCTGTTGCTACCCAATTTTTGACCCATGTTTTAATAATTTTCAAAAATAAAAAAAAAATAAAAAAATAAAAAATAAGGGTTTACATGTAGCGACAACATAGAGCATCAGGGCTAATATTAAAGAAGCAATATGTCAAGGAGGTAATTACTGAATCATATATAATTACTGCAATATAAAATACCATAGATATATGATTTGATTCGTGCTGGTTATGGAAAATAATCACTGCAATAAAAAATACCATATATATAGGATTTGTTAGTGCTGGTTATAGAAGATAATCTCTACAATAATTGTTGCAATATTTACTTAAATAAAACGTATAGAGATTTTCTATATAAATAAATATCCAGCCATATGCTGAGGGGAAGAAAATTTACAAAGGACAAATCTTTTTTAAAGAGAGAAATTTAGTGCAACCACCGAAAAAAACCTAAACCTAATTTTTTCTCCCAACCGAAACCAAGCCATCACCCCCTCTCCCCTGTTGTTTTTTTTTTTTTGGGTTTGCAGTCTTCCCCCCAGCTATCTTTTTCTCCTCCCTCAGCTCCCACACGCACGAGCTTCCCTTTTCAGCTGAACACAAACTCACGGTCTTCTTTCCCAACCAAGAGGCAGCCGGCGCCGCTCTCCCTCTCCACAACTGCCGTCACTGCTCCTCCCCTTTTCTCAGAAGACTTTCCCTCTGCACACAAGCTTCTCTTTTCCCTTCGCCAGACCTCACTTCCCCAGCTTGCAACCACTGTGAACACCACTTACAAGCCTTCACTCTCTGTCAACACAACCCCAGGAAACGGCTCTCCATTCATCCCATCTCTCCCTCAGCTCAGCCCCGCTTGATAAACATTCAAAACCAGAAGCCACAGCCAGCCCTTCCCCCCGACAGTAACAGGGAAGCAACACCAGAACCTCAGACCGGCCTCCCTCAAAAAATCCCAGCAGCTAGCATGCAGCACCACCTCTGCTGAACCATGGCCAGCACCAACAGCAACCAGGAACGAGCTGAGCCACCCGCCCAGCTGTAGCCTCCTCCGCAGTGATGGAACCAGCAGAAGCCACACCTTTCCTCGGCCGCAGTAGCAGAATCAGCAGAAGCCATCCTACCCTTCCAGCAACACGAGAACAGAGGGAGTTTCTTTCCTTCATCCTTTCGTTACTGTGAGAAAGGAAAACAGAACGGAGGAGAGGGAGAGAAGAGAAACGGAAGCAAAATAAACCGGAAAGAACAGAGACGCGAGAGAACAGTAGGCGAGCGCAAACAGTGAGGACTGAAGAAATCGGGTTCACCAGCAGACCAGTAAGCTGTCTCTCTTTTCTTACCAGCTTGCATGCATTCTTGGTTGCATTATTACTGTTCAAGTGAAATTTAATTCACTTGAACAGTAGCCAGCCAAGTCACGCGTGAGGAAACTCACGCATGCCTTTGTGCCCAGCCGGGTCACTGGTTTGGGCCAGTGACCCGGCTATGCCTGCTGGGTTCAGCCCAGCCACATGGGCCGAGCTGGACCCAGCCTCTAAAAAAACGAGTAATATTGTTGTCTTTTTGTGTATTTTTTTGTGGTTTTTTTTTTGTATTTTTATATTGTAAAAATACAAATCTTGTATTTAGAATACCCGGTTTTCGACGCAATGTGACAAATATACATATATATCAAAAAAAAATGTTTTCATGCATACGGCCAATACCTTAACATCTTTTTGAATTTCCTTTTAAAAAAAACAAATATTTGAAGTTTCGAAAATGTGTTTTCGCATGGATTTCTTAAACACAACAAAAAATTATTTTCTTGCATTTCTGGATTTTACAACATGTTTGTAAAACTCCAAAGGGTATTGGCCAATATTTCAAAAAATATAAAAATCTTATTTTTTGGGGGAATTCATCTATTATTCACCGTTAATGTTTGGATAAAGAAATCCCAAAGGGATGAATATCCAAAATATTATTGGGAATAATTTATCTATTATTCACCGTTAATGTTTGGATAAAGAAATCCCAAAGGGATGAATATCCAAAATATTATTGGGAATAATTTGTTATTATTCGCTGTTAATGTTTAGATAAAGAAACCCCAAGTGGTTAATATCCAAAATATTTTTTCTAGGAATAATAAGTCATCACACATCCTTGAAAGAAGCCTTAATTATAATTGAGGACATTTCAATTTTTGACTCCACAGTTTACGAGCCGTGAGAGTATGAAATACTAAGGGAAAAATGAGCTTTTAAAGCACATGGAATCTCCTTGGATTTCTATCTTAATAAATTTAATTTAAATCAAACACAGATTTCAAGAGATCTGCATTGGTTCTCCTTGGTACTTTGTAGACATATCTAAGAGTATGATCCACATTGACCAAGAGTTCTTTTTTTTTTAGACTTTCAAGTCCAAGTTTGTTCATCATAACAAAACATATCTTAGGAAAACACCAACACCATAGCAATTATAAGACAAACCAAACACCAAGCAGCTTACCTTAGGTAGGGCGTACTAGGGGTGCTAATACCTTCCCTTTACGCAACCAGTCCCGTGCCTTAGAATCTCTGAAAGACCAGTTAGGTTTCATAGTGACCATAATACTAGGTGGTGACTCCTTTATTCATAAAAACAAATAAACCCAAAATCAAATGAAAAATCACCATCGGACGCCGCGCGGGTGACGTGCGACATCATCCATACATATAATAAAGATAATTCATTACATATACTACAAAATATAATTAACTTGTGCTACTCATTATTATCATCACTCCTAACCATCACCACCATAACAATCATCCTCATCATTCTTCTTCATCACCATCACCATCACCATCATCATCTTCTACATCTTTGTTTCCCTAATTTATGTCAAGTTGAATCAATTCATGTTACCCGATTTCTTTATAATAAGATGATTCAACAAGTATATTTGGATCATCAAGTGTTTGAGTAGGAAGGACACGAGATGGTTAAGAAATCTCATCTGATTGATCAACATCAAATGATCTCATATTGTTGGCATCTTCAATAAATTCACTCATGTCAACATTATAACGACTTCTAGCAGTTGTCTTAATAACCGTCCACCATTCAGATGATTTATTACCAGGTGGATATGTATAGTAGACTTGTTGACATTGTTGTGCTAACACAAAATCTTCATTTCCGTGTAGTCGAGATGTATGCTTGATTTCAACCAAACCATTCGAAGGATGCACTCTAATTCCTCGTTTTGTATCATACTAATTACATTTAAACATAAATAACTTGCGCTTACTCCCCAAGTATTTTAGCCGAACAACTTCTTTAAGCATTCCATAATAATCACGTTCATTATCATCATAGCAACTTCCTTTCACACAAACTCTACTATTCATTGTCTTTTTAAAACGGCCATAACGTTGAGTATGAAATTTAAAACCATTTACATAATACCCATTATAACATTTCACTGAAGTTGAAGGGCATATAGCAAGTCCAAAGAGCTGATTTTCAATTCTGTTAGATTGGTATTCCACCTAGCATAATAGTTAACTCCATAAGAAATAATGATTTAAAAGAGATTAATAATATTTTTAAAGTAGCTAATTGACATAAAATATAAATTAATTTTATTAAAATACTTACATTATTTTTTAACCAATTTGGAAAGATCGCTTCGCATAATTTTTCAATTTCATCATCACTCGCATGTGGTTGTTGTGACTTTAGCTCTTGTCGACATTGCCTAAAATTTTAAAATGTTAAAGTTAATAATAAATTATTATAAATTTAGTACAAAATAATATTTCAAACTTACTCTAAATAAGGCTTCAGTTCTTGACAATTGAATATCATATATTTATAATTAAAAACTATATATTTATCTTGTTTTATTTATTAAAAATAAAATAATATTTTCAGTTTATTTTATTTGTATTTAGATTAGAATATGCACTTTTAGAATATAGAGATTAATGAAAATTTCAGTCATGCGCATATTTTTTTTATGTTAATCCAAATTAATTTAACATAATCAACTAGTCTAATATAAATAAATATGATTCAAAACTTGGTATACTAAAGATAAATATAATTAAAAAATCAGCATCCTAAAAACAATCAATTGGTCTTAATTAAACCCAACTTTGTGTTTAAGAGGCCGTATTATTTTTATTTTTAAAATATTTTTGAAAAATTTATTTATTTTATTTTAAATTAATATTTTTTAAATATTTTTAGATTGTTTTAATGTGTTCATATTAAAAATAAATTTAAAAATTATTTTAATATATTTTCAATCAAAAATTACTTTAAAAAAAATTTTAATAACAATACCAATCAGGAATCTAAGTTGAATCTAAGTTCCAATAGCTTTTGCCTTAGCTGTGAATTAAACTTTAATTTTTGTCATCTATATTAGTTGTAAACTTAGGCTATAGTGATGAATCTTCCCTTATCTTTACATGGAAGAAAGTCCCATTAAGTGTGATTAAAATTTGATTTATTTTTGTCATTATTTAGTTATAATCTTGAACATTTCAACCTCTTCAAAACTAGTTTAATTGGAAAAAGATTCATTTTAGCATATGATATTTGTCGTCATTGTTAATTTATAATTCCAATAATTTGAAAACTATATGATCAAATTTGTTCCTTCAAATTTTGAAATCAATTACATAAAAAAATATTCACTTTAAAAAAAATTTATTTTGAGATTAATTTTTATCACTAATTAGAACATAGAAGATTTGTCTTTCATGTATTTTATATTATATTTTAAAAGTATATAAATTAATTTTAAAATTAAAAAAATAAATTTATGTTATATATTTATCTTTATTTCTTTAAATAAATAAATTTTCATCATCTTCATTTTTTTTATTTCAAGAAGTAACAAAATATTGTTTGTAATCAATCATACGAAAATTATATAATTTTCAATGCTTTTGGTCCATCCCTTGCACAAATCCATTGGATGCAAGCCCAGTAAGAAATTTGATCCAAACTTAAGAAACCGAGCACATAGGCTTGCTAAGACAACAACAGGCACCACCGAAGTACCAGGTTTTAGCAAAACATCAATGGCTTCAGAGCTGCAACTTTGTGTCAGAAGGCTCCCCACACTTCTAAAGCACTGCGTTCCTTCTCCTTCTTCATTCTTGGTCAGGTCACGTTCTATTCTTATACAATCCTCAAGAACTATCAACCACCATTCAAGCAGTCATTCTCCTCCTCTTTCAAGAACCTTCTACTCTTCTCCCTTGTTAAATTTCAACTCAACCGACACTGAAGGTCCTGCTGCCATTGATTACCGGTAGGTTTTTCGTTGCAAGTCCGGTTAAGGGGCACCTAATGTCGGATTTTGTTATCTGGGTCCTTTTTGGTTTGGTTAAAGGTGGTTTTTTTAATTGATTAAAGTGGGATACAGTTCGCTTTTACAGGAGGATGAATTTCACTCTCTAGCTGATTCAACTATTCATGACCTTCAAGAGAAATTTGAGGTTAATTTTTAACTTTCCCGGCTTTCAAATTAATGGAGTTTGAAGCTTTTGTTTTTTTTTTTTTAATAATGAGTTTTTGGTTTTTGGACAGGAATATGGTGATAGTGTTCAAATTGATGGCTTTGATATCGATTATGGGGTGAGTTGTTTTTTTTCTTTGGTCGTTGTTGTTTTGAGGTTCTGTTTTGATTTGAGTTTTGTTGTTAATGAAGTTTTTTATGTGATTTTTGGTAGAATGAGGTTTTGACTCTAAAGCTTGGAGATTTAGGGACTTATGTGTTGAACAAACAAACCCCGAATCGGCAACTTTGGTTATCTTCCCCTGTGAGGTGTGGAATTTTCTTATTGCTAGCTAGTTCAGTTCGTACATTTTTATATGTTTGATTAGGATTGTGTTTTAAGTACCATGTGATGTTGTGTAAATGATTCATGTCCTTTGGTTGAAGGGGATTATTGTGCTGATGTTCTCTCGTTTGTTTGTTTCTTTTGATTTTTGGAGTGAAATTGAACATGTTACTATAATTGTGGGCGGTCAAATGGCTGTGAAATTAGGTTGGAGGAAGTTGGTTAGGACTTGCGAAAGAATTGTTGGAGGTTCTAATGAATCAGGATCTAAGTTGAAATAGTGAACATTGTTGGTTAAGTTGTATATATTAGTAGGTTTGGAAGCAAGTAATTTGCTATTAAAACCAAAACAATAGAACTCCATGCTATCATTGTAATCCTTTTTCATGCTGATTCACTTTCAGAACCAAAGAAAGTGTATAAAATTCGTGTCTCTTTCTTTTTTTAAGGATGAGCTTTTGATGCTGAAAGTTTTGTTTGGTAGTGTACTTTATTGAACAATTATCTTGAGCTAGAATGTTTTTGCATTAATGCTCGTCTCTCTTTAACTTTTTTCTATGTTATCTATTTAAGTCAATGGCATTATCAGATATTCGTGCTGCCAAATTTAGTTTTTTTTTTTTCCACCCTGTTTTTCTTGTTTGTGATCTGACTGTTACGTCCTGGTTTTCTTGCAGTGGTCCATCAAGGTTTGATTGGGATCGAAGTGCTCAGGCTTGGGTGTATAGACGGACGAAAGCAAATTTGTTAAATGTCTTGGAAAGTGAAATGGGGCAACTGTTTGGTGAACCTATCAAACTTGCTTAAGAAACGTTGCTAATTGAATTATAAGATGTATTGCAGAATTTCTTTTCCTGGAAATTTATATGTACTGTTTTTGTGCTTTGATTTCTTTTCTAAATCATTACTGTATTGTTCCTTTTTCAGTTTAATGTAGGGAGAAAAAAACCCCAGTAAACCAGAGCTTCCTTCCAACATTTTTATTGGTCCTATAATTCTCATCCGAAATAAGAAATCAGAAATTCTCTCTAGTCTGACAAAAAAGTTTTTTGACTTCTTATCCTGTTTAGGCATGCATTCCTAAAGATTGGTAGTTTTTGAATGGCGTGTGCTGATCCAAATAGGAATTTCTCGTAGCATGGCAACTAAGCTATACTACTTTGGATTCTTATTTCATGGAAACTCAGCAGATGGAGCAGGCATATTCTCAAATGTGATGCACTTATATGGAGGGATTCATTCATATAATGGAATGAGCCGTATAGGTATTGGAGCATTGGAGTTTGGAATGAACTACTTTTAGCTTGATTTGTGAGATGAGATCAACAATATGTTCATGTATTTAATTTTAGTTTTGTGCGGAATGAAAATGAAGCTATCTCACTTATTCTGTATACAATAGTTTTATAATTCAAGACAAGTGGTAAATATCTCAGGATAGGACGACCAACTAGCATTGTGGCCTAGTGATCTGGATTTTGGATGTGTTTTGGTAAAAATGAGAGACCAAGATGGTATTTATACTCTTTGAGGGCCTTGCTGTGTCATCATGAGACTTCACTGAACCTTTGTCAATGCTCCCAAGGTCACATGCCTTCTTGAACTAAATGATTGATCGAGAGCTTTTGTTAGAAAATCATTGCAGTGTGCGAACAAGGAAGGTTATGCAGAGGAAGGTCGGTGGTTAAAAATGTCAAGTCTCACATCCTTTGCAAATTCAAAAGCATACTAGGAAACCAGTGCTGCAAGATGCTAATTGGATCGCATGAGAAATTTGCTCATGAACAGCACGTTCATCACCAGTGGGTGATTTGTACGGAAAGATGCTCTCGTGAATTTACATCAGTTGGTGTTAGGAGGTGGTGCTGCTGGAACAGATTACATCAACATGCTGCATCTGAGCTTCAAAACTTGAGTGGTAAAAACAATGATTAATGTGGTAAATTTCAGGAAATATTTTTTAGAGTATGTGCATTTGTTATGGTAGAACTTACAGTGGTTGCAGTATAAACAATCAGGTCATTGACCTGCTGCCTGTTCAAGAGAAATCTCAGACACGAAGGTAAATCTTATTTCTTGCTGTGAGTTTTGGACAGAAAGAGAAAAGTAAAGTCTTAAGTCTAATGACAGCAGAAAAAAATGAGTGTCAGGGTACAGAGAGAACCTTTTCAGTTACTAGTCTGATATAGAAACCACAATTTTTGTTTTTCTTGACCTGTGGCCTGCCATTGATAATGCAACTAAAGCATGCCAAGTTGCCTAAGCAGTATTTAGATGGCTCCTTGTGATTTAGTGAAATTTCATTTGAATCACTTCCTGGACTTTGGCAATGATAGCATGGGATTCTTACATATTCATTTTTATTCTTAGAAATTGCTACATTTTTTCCACAAAGTAATAGTGTTGTTTTTCCATAACGAGATGGGTGATTGATAAAAGTGATCACCTGCTCCAACTGACAAATTCTCAGCAGAAAACAAGCCTTGACAGGGAGGGTATGGACCTGTATACTAGGAAGTTAAGTTTCATCCTCTTTACTTTCACCATTACTTTCTTAGTTCAACGTCATTCTTGCATTAGCTTCTAGCTTTGGAACATTTCAGAAATTCTCTCCTGAACATGATCACATATGCATTATTGAAAGAATTGCTCAAGGGCTTCAGTACCTACATAGATTGTTAAAAATTAAGAATTATTCATAGCAGCATTCTGTGGCTAGTGAAATGAACCTCAAAATTGGTTTTTGTTATGACTACAGTAATAGCCACTTATTGCAGTATGATTTGTTGCACTCTAATCAAGCCCATGCAAGATATCCATACACCAAAAGATAGCTCATATCGTGTGGATTTCAAATTTAAATTTTATTTGTTAGAAAAATTATAATTCAAGTGATGGAAACAAATGGGTTTATGATTCAACCATAAGCCGGAACATCAATCACCAAGTTTTACATCTAACCGTTTGCTTCCCCATCTTTTGAAAAATGCGCTTATTTGTGTCCTGAAAGGGTTGTGGATTCATAGACTTATTTCTTTTCTCAATTTTAGAAATATATTACTGCATCTTAACAACTGCAAATAAGTAGGGGAATGTTTATAGTTGTTGAAATGCAGGCTTGTCTCTAAGATTGAGAAAAGAGATTTGTATGTGTGCCAAGTGCCAACATCTTTGTTGCTAAAAAACAAAGGAAAAGAAATGGGTTTTAGTTGTAAAACTTGTTGATCAATGTTTCAAGCTTTCTATGTCAGTTGAATTATGAATCTTCAAGCAAGTAGAAATATAATGAATTTACATGCTATAAGCTTTGTTTTAGTTTATATATTACATGATCATGATGAGATTATAACGAGTAAAACTGAAACAGAGTGACTAGTGGTTGGAAAAGAAAAAACAAATACAAGAATTACCTGGCCTAGCTATATTACATTTAAAAAAAAAAAAAAACTTTTTTGGTTTTGACTGGAATATGATGCTAGTGTTCAAATTGATGGGCTTGACATTGATACGGGGAGAGTTTTATTTTGTTGATTAGTGTTAAAGGTTTCTTTTGATTAGAGATTTGTTGTCAGAGAGTTTCTGGTATATGGAATTTTTGTCGAATGAGATTTTGACTCTAAAGCTCGGGGGATTGAGAGACTTGCGTTTCGAATAAGCAGACCACAAATAGGCAGCTCCGGTCACTTTCTCCAGTGAGGTATGGTTGTGTTAGGCTTGATGTTTTGGTTGTTATCTTGTCTATTTGACCATGCTAATGTGATTCAAATGTTGCGTTTCTTGTGGCATGATGTGTGATTGCGAGTTTGCCTTGTTCAATTGATTCTTTCTGGCACTTACATTGATATTTACCTGATTTCTTTCTTTGTTTCTTTGAAGTTACATAAACATACTTTCGGTTGAACAAATGTGAATCTAGGTTTTAGAAAATTTGACTACATGCTGAGAAACAAGAGAAATCGTGGTAGGTTTTTGTAAATTTGATTAGAGCTTAATATCAGATAAATTGAATGGTAAAAAGAACTTTGATTAGACCTAAATATCAGATAAATTGCTTATACATGGTTGGTTGATAAACATTTGATGCAACTGAGGATCATTTTGAACATTGTGCCAATTTCTGAGGGTGGTTTGGTTTTCTCTGCAAGGAAATTAGTGGTGTAGAAATAAATGACGACTGCCTTGCTGTTCAAAACTGTGCCTTTCTCTGAACATATCAGCTTGTTTTGTTCTTCAATCTCTGGGATTTGATATCTTATTATCTTCATACCTCCCAAGTTTTCCTTCTGGATTGGTTGCTTGCCTCAGGCCAATGCCGATGTTGCTACCTCTATAACAGGTTTTGAAATTTAAGCGGCTTGCATGGATATACCTGAGCAGCAAGCCACATTTAGCTGTGGTGCACTCTTATGGCATTGCTTTCTAATACACCTTCTTTGCATTTTGACGGAGAGACATTCTCATCATCTCTCTATTGTTCTGCTTAGAAAGTTGAATATCCTAGGGTTGCACAGTACTACTGTAAAATTAGGATGACTGAAAGAGTTGTCGTCACCATTATCCTTTCTGCTTGCTAGTTCCCTCTTGGTAACAAAAAAGAAAGAAAGAAAACAAAGTTTTTGTCATTTCTTTTCTTTTTGGATAGGCTTTTAATGCAGACTGTTTATGTTTGTAAGCTCAACACTCATCTTAATCTAATATGCTTTTGCACTAGCAAGCTCATCTGCATTTAATTTTCTCTTTGTTTTCTTTGAAGCCAATATTTGCATTATCAGGATATTCATGGCCCTGAAAATTCAGTTATCTTGGCACTGATTTCTTGTTTCTCCCCTGGCAGGTACACTCTGGTTTTCATGCAGGGGTTCTTCCAGATTTGATTTGGGT
>Ga0325411_1006715_pt1 | contig 12599 bp, 3 predicted proteins | sample PopdelMetagenome_13_FD_206181 | JGI IMG/M metagenome (GOLD analysis project Ga0325411, IMG submission 206181) | Populus deltoides microbial communities from Bellville, Georgia, United States - Xylem-PdIQD-R4 | ecosystem: Host-associated > Plants > Phyllosphere > Stem > Wood/Secondary xylem... | reverse complement strand
ATTTTCATTTTGAAAATTCTCGAATTGATATTTTACTTGACCTGAATTTTAAATTAAATTGTGGAAAAATTACAATAATATGATATTATAACTAAATAGATTCAATAATAATAATAATAATAATAATAATAAAAAACATGTCAAGTTAACTTAGTTAACTAACCAAAATCGAATTATGAACTTCCGGTAATTGAATTAATTTTTTTATATAATAATAAATAAATAAATAAATAAATAAAATATATTTATTATCTATTCAATATTCAATAATAAAGGATAAAAATAAATAAAAACTCATACATTAAATAAAAAAAAATAAAAAGAGAAGAAAACCCAAATGGGCCAGAATTGTTAGCATCTAAAACATGATCTTTAGACACCCACCCGCGCATCAACCACCTCATCTACAGCACAAAAATATTATAAAATAATTAACAAATATATTATTTTTTTTGTTTTACTGTTTATATAAATAATTAAACCAGCTCCATATTTTTTAGTCGTGTGGTTGTGTTTATAATTAAATAATCGGGTAAATCTATATGAGAGCTCTTTCCTAATATACTAAGCAAGCCATTTACGCCATTATTATAATTCTAATCTCTATCAGCCTCCTTCTAGACTTATACTTATAATTGTTTTTTTTGGATTTTATTAGTTTTCTAACATCATAAACTGAATCAAACCAAATCAAAATTAGACGGTTTAAATTATTTTTAATTCGGTTTTGGTTTTGAATATAAAAAAATAATAATCTTGATTTAATTAGGTTTTTTTTTTAATCTTTTAAGAAATTGTTTTGCAATTATATAACAGTTTTCTTATACGGGGTATGAAAAGTCTATCCCAATCCAACTAAAGGACGTCAAACTAAGCAACAAATATATCATATCAAAATACAAAAGAAGAAAATCAATTGACAGATTTTCGCAGTCAATGGAGCTCTTTGAAACAGCAATTGAAAAGAACAGGTCACCTTTCCATGTTGATTACTATATTTATTTATTGACAGATTTCAAAAGGGACAAAATCTATACTGTGCTGTATTTTATACCAGCTTTTATATTTTGAATGAGGGTAGCCCATGCACCACCTGCTAGTCTAGAGAGAAAAACAATAATTTTTTTTGTGTTCAAAATAAATATATGAAAGTTGGATTTTTTTTTGATGTTGACATGTTATGAAAAACAAGACTATACTATAAAAAAATAACTTCTAAATATTTTTTTTTTAAAGTTTAGTAAACATATATATAACATTGAATGTAGCTATTTGATTACTTATAATAAAAGAATGAGATATAAAAAATATAATTGTGGAAAAAAATTATTATTATATATTTATATATAGATTATTTTATAAAATATAAATATACATATAATATAAATATTTTGAAATTTAAGTAAATTTCATTTTTAAAACCTCAAAATAAGTTTTTTAAATTAATGAAAAAAGACAAATTAGTTAATGATATTAACTAGAGTTTATTTTAATATGAGATTTTTGAAAGAGAGAGATATGTGGAATGTGTATTTGTATTTGGTTTATTTTATGTGTTAAAGAAAAGAAAAGAAAAGTGTTTTATGGAATTAAGAAGATAAAAACACTTTCCTAATAGGAAAATATTTTTTTCTTTTGGTTGGAAACTACTTTCCTGAAAAATAATTTTCTAGAGTTCACCAAATATTAAAAAGCTTGGAAACTGCTTTCCAGGAAAGCAGTTTCCTTAAAACAAACAAGGCTAAAGTCAACCATTATGGGCCAAGATATTTTGAAGCATAAAAGTTGGAAGATTGATTTTTTTTAAGTTATTATGCTAGCCATAAACCAAATTATAAGTCTATAAAGTTCATTATCTAGGCTACCATGGGCAAAATGGCTCTATTAGTCACTTTAAAAAGAACTTGATCCGAAAGAGATTGGTTGATCGAGAACCCGTAGATATTGCTTCGTTGTTATGGCCAAATACTATCTCATATTGCTTATTGGGTGAAAATATCATATCTATATATAGCCTACTTTTTAAACACATCTTCCCTACGAAGAGGAAGCATTAAGTAAAGGGCAACATCTTTTAAAGTGATGGTTATGTGTCTCTTGTTCACCATGTTTGATACCTAAAAAAGCTTTCCATTTGTTTATAACTTAGACCCAAGATTAGCATAAAATTATTTCACCATGTCTATAAAAACTTCTTTACTTTTATTTCCCATACATGAGTTCCATTGTGGATGGATCATCAACTCTATAACATTTGAAAACATTCTCAACTCATTAAAATTAAATTAGCATCCATGAACAACCTTTATCTTATAAAATATTTAAGGAAAATATCTTTCATATGAGTTATGATTCATAAAAAAAAGATCTTAGATAATGAGGGCTATCCTTAAAAGGGATTTCATGAATATTATATGGAATATCATTTATAGGTGAGATAAAAAAGTGTGAGGATTCATCCTGTGACAAAGAAGTAGTTTGAGAAAAGTAAATTACCTTATAATTTAAAGAGGTAAAATTATGTCTACTTCTATGAGGCATTTCTAGATTTGTAAAGATAAAGTGTTTGGTGAGAGGATGAGTGTTTTGTGAAAGGAAAGAGAGATAATGAAAATATTATTGCATAAAAAGGAATGACCAAAGGCTTTCTTGTATATTTAGGTGCAGAATTTTTGTATAATACCACATATTGGAAGAAGAAACTAATGTCATATGAAGTGATAAATGAATATGGATTTTCTTGTTGGAATAGGCGATGCAAGATGAAGATAATGACAAGATAATATTCAATGCATCTCTACACTATAGAGAGGTAAGTCTATGTCATACACAAGCCACTTTAATTTAGTTGCAAGATTATTTAAAGTTTATATTTCAATACAGGCCATGTATTCTTTGCTAATTCCCCCCCACCAATTTTCTCTTATGTTTGGCCAAAAAGTAACAAGTCCAATAGTTTATCTCTTTTAATTAAACTCTCTTCAGTTAGTCAAATATTTGATGATCCAAATATATTTCTCTTTTATAAAGGATCAAAATGAGATTTTTATACATGTACATATTAATTAATGCTTTTCATGAAAACATACAAGAAAATTCATGTAAGGCATATCAAATATTCATGTATACATGTTACATTATGCATCACACTTTTATATGGCAACCAAAGCATGGAACATGAAATATTAAGATAGAATTTAAAAAGGATAGCCCATACCTAGTTCAAGCCGAAAAGCACACAATTGATCTTCACTTAATGACTTCGTGGAAGTATTCATGAATTGCTTTTTAATGATCACAAACTCAAGAGTAATATCACCTTTTTTAATATGATTATGAATAAAATGATGCTTAATTTCAATATGCTTTGTCCTAGAGTGTAGAATAGGATTTTTGGTTAAATTGATAGCAATGGTGTTATTAAAATAAATTGAAATATAGTTTAATTTAAGATTAAAATCCATAAGGGTTTGCTTCATCCATATTATTTGAGCACAAAATAATGTAATGATAATTTATTAAGCTTTTGCAGTGGGAGTTACCACTGAATTTTCTTTTTGTTGGACCATGAAACTACCAAGGCATATTCTAGGAATTGAAAAGTCCCCTTGGTGCTTTTCCTATCGTTTATGCAACTAGTAAAATCAAAATTCAAATAATTAGTTAAGTCAAAATTATCAATTAGATGGTGCTAAAGATCCAATTTAGTTATGCCTTTTAGAGATTTTAAAATATACTTAACAACATGAATGTGTGACTCTCTAGGATTAACTTGAAATTTAGCACCTAAACATACATCAAACATAATATCATGTCTACTAGGTATTAAGTAAACCACTTAACCGATCACATATACCTTGATATTTCTTTATGCCCACCATTTTACCTTTCTTATCTTTATCTAGTTTGGTGGTTGTGCTTATTGAGGTAGAATTTGAGCTTATAAACTCAAAATCAAATATTTTAAGTAACTTCTTATTTTTTTTGTGTAATTTATGAATATACAATCTTTGCCTTGCTTGATTTGTAGTATAAGGAAAAAGGTCATCTCTCCTATCATGCTCATCTTAAATTATTTATGCATATAATTTTCCAATTCTTTGCATAAGGATTTATTTATAACACCAAATAAAATATCACCAACATAAATTTGTACAATAATTAAATCATCTTTTGTGTATTTCGTAAATAATATTGAATTTATTTTTCCAATGTTAAAGCCTTTAAAAAAATTGCTTAGTATCTTATACCAAGCTCTATGAGTTTTCTTAAGACTATATAAAGCCTTTTGAGTTTAAAAATGTGATTTAGAAAATCTTGGCTTTTGAAAATCAGGAGGTCGCTTAAAATCAACTTCTTATTGAATATAACAATTTAAAAAATGTATTTTTACATCCATTTGAAAAATTTTAAAATTATTAAAACATGCAAATGCAAGCAATATATGAATTGGGATTTAAAACTTAGTAAATTAATGATAATGTAAAATGTTGAACTTATAAATAATTTTCTAGTTTATATGTGCTGACATATAATTTTATTAGTTAACACTATTTAGTTAGATGAAATGTAATGTTTTTATATCTTCCTTTAATTTTATGGTTATAATTTCTTTAATCTTGAAAGATAAATAGCAATACAATGTAACTATTTTGTGCTGTGTAATAAGTACAAATAATATACGTTAATGAATATAGTTTAATTGAGATTGTGGTGATCATTTGAAAAACATCCATGGTGATTGGAATATGTGACAGAAGATAGTTGATGCAAAAATTGATAATATTAATAACTTGGCAACATTATCTAATAAGGGGAATGCTACTAAAATTTTGTAAAGAAAATAAACATATGGAAAACTTTATATTTATGTGTATGTTAAATCTTAGAAATGAAAAATTGAGTTGGCTACAACAATATTGCAACATTTATATATCTCCTTTTCATACCAAGTATCCTAGCTTAAACATCTAAGGCTTTCAAAGTCCACTCATTTACACTCTAGGATTGGTGTTGGACCTAATGCAATCAAATGGAGGAGCTTGTTATTAAAGGCATGGCAGCTTCTAATATTATGTCCAATTATGCTTTTTCTTCGACGACAAGGGTGGTTCAAAATGGAAAACATCAATGAAATCATTTATTGAATGCCTTTTATCCCTTCATTTTCTATTATAATCTTTTATGACCCATACTTTTATGAAATCATTTTCCCCATTAATGCAGGTTTTGACAAGTTTCCTTTCATATTCGACAAGCCCAATGTCTTTGCTATTATTGCCTTTAAAAATTGGTGTAGGAAGAGGAAACAAGCTATAGCTCTCCATCTTCACATCAAATATAAATATGTTTCCTTTCTAGGTAAGCCAATGAAGTGAACTATTCACAGATACATTTGTTGTACGACGAAGTGACTCCTCTTGTGGTAACTTTACTTCCTCCAACTGCTTCCATTTCCAAGCCTTTAAGTCAAACAATTCATATCTAATACAATGATAAAAGTAGAATTCTTTATCATGCAAGTGAAACTTGAGCTTATAGAACCTCACGATCTTATAATGCAAAAGGCTTTGATCTTTCCATCATCATTCCAATTTCTACAATATCATATGATGTTTTTGGATTTGAGATCTTTTATCATTGCTTGGTAGTAAGGTTGCATATATAATAACATGGTCCAATGTAGGTATGACAAAGTAAAACACCTTGATTTGTCGATGCCACGACCTCCACACAGTCGGGTAGGAAATCAAGGGATATTTTAGGATGAAGCTTCAGAGTGTAAGAAGGCATGATATTCATTTTTCTTTATCACAGTTTATATGAAGAAACCATATATAATGCTGGTTCTCTGGCTATGTAGCTTAACAAAAGTGGATTTGTAGGCGAGCTTATTGCATTTCTCGGAAAGAAGCCTATATTTTCCCACAGTTTCTATTAAGAAATGTGTTAAAATTTCATAAATAATATTCGGGCATAGATCACGAGCTGGGCCCATGGTAAAGTAGAGGTTTTTTGCTGGCTAAAGAAAACCATAATGATGTTTTCTTGTAGCAGCCCTTCTTCTTATTTTCACTATTGGACGAGCTCTCGGCCTCAGTCACCCTAAAATATTTCCAATCTTCCTCTCATGGTAGCTCCCTAAAAGCAAGAGACTAGAAAAAGAAAAAAAGCCGAAATCAATTTGATATCTTCAATCTTTTTTTTCCTGCAGGTTTATTAAATAGGTGTATGATGAGCATGCATGCTTTAATCCATAACAATCAGTTGGTCAGCATGTCAACCACATACCCCCCACATGATTTAATAAGATTTTATCAGTAATTTTTGATGTTTTCCCATCTCGAAAGTCAATTTCAAACCCCTAAATAATGATTCTTGTTATTTGTTTAGTTTTGTGTAAATTAATATTTGTGTACTTGATTTACATTTTGTATAAGTCATGATTGTTTTTAGTAATAACTTTCTTATAAAAAAAATAATATAATAAAAAGAGGGGCCATATAAAAAAATAATACAAGAAAAATTGTTTTATTGTTTTTAGTACTATTTAAGCATTAGTTATAATAATTTGGGTTGGGTCAACATAATCCCATTAAGACCCATTAAGTGAGAATGATAGTCGTCAAGTTTGCTTTAAAAACCAATGATAATAAATGGGCCAAAGCCCAACCCATTTTATCATTCATATAGGTCTAATGCCTATTTTATAAACCACTTAGGTGATAAGTCTCCTTCTTATAGGGATCTATATCAAAACCTTGCTTCAGACAAGTCTCCTTTTTAAGGGACTAATGATAGTTTTTGTAAGTAACCAAAATGATAGGTGTCCTTTTAAAAGGGACCGGTGTCAAGATTTTTGTGAATGACAAAAGCAATAAGTCTTCTATTTTTAGGGATTGACGTCGAGTTCACAAAATGATTGAAAATTAAAAAAACAAATAAAAAATAGTTAGGATAATTAATGGCAATAAAAAAGATAAATTTAGAAGAAAACACATAGCAAATGTAACTTTTCATAAGAAAGGATATAGTAAGAGAAACATCGTTCTTCTCTTAACATAATTAACTCTTTACCTAAATCTTTAGAATCAATGCATATTTTCCCAAATTTCCATGATACATTTTCCCCCTCAATTATAAGGAGTCCTCGTTCGTGACATCCATCAAGGTGTGGCATTTGTTTTGTTCAGAATAATTTTTAAATTTGATTTTTTTTTTACAATTTCATTCTCTTTATGTTTTTTCTATCAAATTTGATTATTATTCTTTTGATTGCTATTTTTTTCACTTTGATAATTTTTTAAATTGATTTTTTTCTTTTATCTTTGAACATTAAATTATTTTGGAATTGAGCTTCTTGATTAAGGTCGAGTTTAGGATTTCATGACTTTCGAGTTTTAGAGATTAACCTAGGTTTAGGAGGTTCGCTTGGGTTGAATTTTTTTTTAAATTCATATTTTTTCAGTTTCAAACTTTAATATTTATTCAATTGGAGATTAAGCTTTATTATTTTTGTTTATTTGTTTTTTATAGAATTTTTCACTAATATTTAAAATGACCTTGATTATCTTGATTTATTTTAATTTTTTATTTTTCATTCTTTGTTGAATTTACTTTGGTAAATTTTTTAAATTGATATTTTTTTTATTTTATCCCTCAACATTAGGTTTTTTTCTAGTTTTGTCGTTAAACATTGAGTTGTTTTATAGTTGAACTTAATAGTTTTATTCAATTTACTTTCACTAAAAACTTGTTTTTACCTTTTACTAGCATAAATAATCATTTGATTAAGTAAAAAAATGTATCGTAAGAAACAGAGTTATTAAACACAATTATGTACATGGCTTATGATGCAAGATCAAATATCAATTTAATTAATAAGATGCACGTATAAGGATTTTGATTTATGATTGAGAATTTTTTTATATTTAAAAATTTGTTAGAAAAACTGTATATTCATTTTTATTACCGGAAAAAAAATATTCGGTTTGCAGCAAGTAGGAGTCAAACAACTAGCAATAACTATGTAATGTTTTCTGTCAAATGAATAAAAGGATTGAGCTTTGAGCCTAGAGATCGAGAAAGGGAATTAAAAGGCAAGGGGAACATGGATCTTCTAGTTCTAAAGTAAAGAGGTTTGAGTGAGTGTCAATCCAATCACAATTTAGAAGTTATGGTCCAAGTCTAGATCTTGTTTGGAAGGCAAGAGAAAAGAAGATTATAATTGGAAAGATAATTTTTTATTTGAGGTGTTTTGAATATATTATTATATATAAAGGTAGTTTAGTTTTTTTATTCAAATTAAAAAATTATGTTAATCCATATTATCAACTGTAATTTATAAAAAAAATTAAAGATAAATTGAAAAAAATGACTAAACTACGAGAGAGAATAAGAGTAACATTCCCTTTTATTATTAAAGGAAAAATACTGAGATCTAAGGTGCATTGTTATTAAACCCGGCTTGGTCCAGTGGCTGGACCGGTTCGGGTTTAATAAAAGACCAGTTGGGGCAACAACCCAGCTAAACCAAAGAGACTTGGGTGAACCCGGACGAGACCCAATATTTTTTTTTCTTTTTAAATGTGGGATTTGAAACCCATTAGTATATACACTCTATATTCCCAAGAAAAAAGTCATGTTTTTTAATATGGGATAAATTTTTTTTTTAAATATTCTTTTAAACTTCATTGTTTACGATATGTATAATCTATATTTACATGGATATTTTCATATGAAATATTAAAATTTTAATTATTATTTTTTATTTTTTCAGGTTGACCCATGAAACCCGGGACCCGATCTCTTAACTGCATCAACCCCGGACCGGGTTTAATAATTATGCTAAGGTGGAGAAACAAGAGAGAGCAGGCATCCTTTACTCTCATTATCTTTGGCATCTTCCATGCAAAGACACGTACATCACCACAAAGTTTTTTCCTTGCCTACACTAATTATAATTTAAATATCAGAGGGTCATCTAAATCTAGCAGGGAATTTGTTTGCAGGTGCTCCAACTACTCCATCTCTAAAGCTTGCTTCATTTAGTCAGAAACCATTTTCCATTTGTAATAACCAGGAATATTTCCCATGAAAAAATGTTCCATGTCTAGTTACACATTATCTTTAGTTATGTTTCCGTACGCGTGTCAAGTGGTTCTAGTACTATGCTCTTTTTGCTGCAGTTTTGTCTGGATGATGTTGTTATCTTAAAATCGAAGAAATTCTTATTCAACCGTTATGCCTATCATACATTGTTAAAAACCTCCAATATTATAGTCAAGTACTGATCTCCATTTCAATTCATTTAATTCAATTTAGTCCAATTAATTCAATTATTTCATTAATCCGATTTGTCCAATTGAATGATTTAATTTAATTTAGTCCCTAATTAATTCCAAGCATTTAAATCAGAGATTACAATCTCCTATTTATAGCAAGATTCTTCAGCAATTAAACAAAAAATTCCAGCATCAAGTCCATATTTTCCGCAATCAACAAAGTTTAAGGACTTCGTAAAATATCTGCTATTGACACTAATGTTTATATATAGGTGTCAATCATCCCACTAAGACTAAGAGTCTGACATAGAAATGGTGAGCCTTAGGATAAAAAAAAATCCAGATCAAGCCTTTAACATGCCATGAATGAAAGAATAAAGTTAGCATGGTTGGGTATTGTAAGAAATCAAGTCAGAAATAAAAACCAAGTTGCAATATAGTTTGAATGACAACAACATAGTTCATTTTCAACATAAATTTTGAGGGATTTAATCAACCTTAATGACTTGATAAAAAAAAAGGAATTAAGTAACATTAAAGACTTATAATCAGCATTAGAGTCCTAAGAAAAAATAAAAAGGGAGAGAATAAAGGAAGCAAATCATGATAGGGGAGTGGGGGGTCAAAGAGCATTGTTTTCTTCTTTATTTTTCAATTTTTAAATAGCTATGAACTAAATTTTGGCTTTCGATTTAGAGGAGTTTTGTTCCATTATTTTTTTAGATTGTGAGAAGAGATATTTTCAACTTTATTTATGGACATTCAAGTACTTGTTTTACTTGAATTTGGTACGTGATCTATTGTTTTCATTCAAGTTTTTTGAATAGTTTTTGCGATAAACATGTTTTTTTTATGAATTTTTCAATCCGTAATTGTTGATTTGGATCAAGAAAGAAGCAAAATAAATGAATTTGATTGATTTAACTTTCAAGTAAAAAGAATAAGAAAAATAGGTTTCCAAGTCTTAAAACCTTACTTCATTCATGTCTTCCGTGTTCACTGATTCATCAACAAGTTCACTCGGCTCACCAAAGTGGCTAAAACTAACTGTTTTAGTTACTATATTAACTATCAAGTCACACATTCGGCTAAATCCATTTCTTGATTATGGAAAATTCTGTATTCTAACTAGCCTTCACAGGCAAAGTTAATGAAATGTTGCATTATCAATTCTCTATTCTAGTTTGCAGATTCCTGCAATGACTTGTTTTTCTAGGCAAAGCCTCTTAGTCCTTCTAACCTTTTTTTTCCCCTTCCCCAAGTGAAGCTGAACAGAGTTGTTTCTGATTGCTTTAGAGGAAAAAGAATCCAATATGCAGCGTTTCTGATTCTAGAAACTGATCAAAGGACTCCATCGGGTTATGATTTTTAATAATATACTAGATGAGGTGTGGCAATTATGCAGTATTCAATTATTTATATGAAGACATCAGTTCTTTTAGTTTTTTATTTTCTTTTCATGAGAAGTTCTTTCTTCTTGTTGATGTGGTGGCTAATCAGGTAACATTAATAGAAGCATCACCTTAGAATCATCTTTCTTGTTTTTATATGAATTAATATTTAACTAGTTGTTGGCTTGGTGCCTTTTGTTCTGTCAACTTGGTTCTTAATTTTTATTTGAAGTCCCATGTCTCTACAAATAGATACCAGTGATAATCAATTCTCTCTCAGCTTTAATCTTAGAAACAAAATGCAGAATCTCATGTTTCTCCTCTGAAAAGTGTAAACAGAGAAAATTTAACCAAAATTTGAGTTTTTGAGGGACTTTTTCTTGATCAGAATTGCTAAGACAACAAGACCAGTAAACTTCTTTCACTTTCTAGCTATCAACAATGCATAAGTATGAGAATGTGGCAAGTCATGTGATAGGCCACGATGTTCAACTCGTGGCCTCAAACCAAATCTCAAATATATGTAAGTGTGCATGTCCCATGCACTGCACTCAAACGTGCAATCGTGCGGGCAGGTGGTTGCATGCAATCATGCGGGCAGGTGGTTGCATGTCTCATGCACTCAAACATGCATTCATGCTAACAGGGAGACAGTGCATGCGGGCGGGTAGTTAGAAGACATGCATCGGACAGTATGAGAGGGTCTCTTTCCATTATTATTTATTTGTATTTCTATTAGTTGTGTGTTCTTTTATTCGGTTGACTTGTAAATACATGGGTTGTTAATTGATTTTGCTATTTAAACAGCCAAGTCTTATTAATGAGGCAACAAAGATTTTATGCAAATTACGGTTTGTTCTCACCCTAAAAGAAAACATCACTCACAGTAATTATTGGGGCCTAACATCATGTTCAAATCTTGATGCAACCATCAAATCAAGCTAGTTCATTTGAAGCTCTTAGGATCAGGCTCCATGACTATTAGCTACCTAGTTTTGAGTTTTGCTTCTTTGTTTTTCTTTTATAATTTTCTTTTCATTGTTACCACGACTTACTCATGGTTCTATAATACGTTACAGATTATCAGATATTTGTCCAACCCTCAGTATTATTTTGAGGTCAATGATCACTCTTTTGTTTTGATTCTCTGTTTCTTGTGTTGCCAGGGACATGCATTGGACGAGAAGAACTGAGACAACAGGTGGTGAATTATCATACGCCTCCAATATATGATATTCCAAATGGAATCCTTCGCTGGTTATTCCACGTACTCCTGCTTGAAGCTACACTCCACAGGGAGATGGAGACGTTCCATTGCTTGATATTGTTGCTTATGGTGGATACACTTCTGCTGCAGAGTCGGTCGTCCTGCTTGCAAGTATTGTGTCCACTTATTTCTTTTATGCAGTCACATTGTGGGAATGCTTTTGTATGGGAATGCTCTTCATCGAGATCTTGAAGAGAATTTTGATCGCTGAGGTGACAAGTTCTGAGAAGCATTCAAGCAAGCGCCACTATCTCTTGCTATTTGTTTCTATTGCCCACCTCCCATTGCTCTGTTGGCTTGGAAATGTTGCTGTTTAGGAGATTATTTCTTATACAATCATATGCTATTAGTGTTGCAGCATTAATTTAAGTTGCAATTTCTTTTATTGACTCAGATTTTGCTATTGTTTTTTACAAGATTCCTCTCAAAAAATAAAAGAAGCATGGCAAGCAATGTTCTTGTTGTTAGTTAAGTAGTGTCTTGGATTTTGTTTCAAAAAAGAAATAATAAGGAAAAATTACATTTAGCATCCTAAGATTTAATCCTAATTGCAATTACCCACTATAGCTTGCAAAATCACATTTTACATTAAGAACCAACAAAATCTTTGGAATATAATTAAATTACCAGATTACTTTAATATGTATTAAAATAAAA
>Ga0325411_1006712_pt1 | contig 12603 bp, 8 predicted proteins | sample PopdelMetagenome_13_FD_206181 | JGI IMG/M metagenome (GOLD analysis project Ga0325411, IMG submission 206181) | Populus deltoides microbial communities from Bellville, Georgia, United States - Xylem-PdIQD-R4 | ecosystem: Host-associated > Plants > Phyllosphere > Stem > Wood/Secondary xylem... | reverse complement strand
AATGCAAAATTAGGTGTAATTTTGACTCAGTGCACTAATCTCTTTTCTTTCCCAATTCCCACCCGACCACCCTCACCCCACCTGTGACTTCGACCTATTCTCACACTCTCCCTAACTCCCTTCCCCTTTCCCCTTTCCCCAGCAAATTAAGAAATCACTTTCCCACAATCCGGAGCGTTCTTGGCGAGACGAAGGTAAGAATTGATTCCCAATCCCAAGCTTTGTTTTTTCTATCTAATGGTGGTGATTAGAGACAAAAATGATCTGGGTATGCTGTGAATCTATGTTTATCTTCTGGGTATTCTACAATTAAGTGGTTTGCTTCTAGGTATTTTTTCGGAAGGAGAGTGGTGTTGCACTGCTGCTAGTAATTTCGTGTGCAACTTTGTTTATCTTCTGTGAAGCACTGAAAGGGTAAGAATTGGTTCATTTCTTGCTTGCTGGTTTTGTGTGTTGTAATTTCTAGCATTCCAAGTATTCTGTAAATCCAAAAACTGCAAACTGTAGGGCAATTGATGCACCTGTTTGGAATGCCTTTTGCATTTAATTTATCTAGGCTTTTTGTGTATTACTGGATAGGTAGTCTTGGAATGCCTTTTTCAGTGCTTCTGTTGCGTTTTTGTGAATTGTAAATCATTTAATTTAATTTGGAATGCTTTAGATTCCAGGGAAGACCCATAAAACTGCATATGCCCCTTAATACCCCATGTCAGCTAAACCATGCAAATTACAGAAGCCATTATAGCAAGCGAATACAAATAAGCTATACAAGAAAAAAAAAACGCATACAAAGATAGCTAATAACATGTAAAACCAGTAAAATGCTAATTCACCGTTGTCTAAAGGTTTTGAGCTTAAATTAAGCACTCCAAAAGAAAAAAAGAAACATTTATGATAAGAGCCTTTTTTGGCACTTGGCAATTGGCATTGTATTTGGTTCATACTTGAGGTAAGTAGAAGCTGCTTATTGCAATGCTACCTTCATTGGACAACATGGGCAGTAAGGGTGAGATTCTTTCTGCTGAGTTTTGAATCAGTAATTCATAAGGACCTGTATGTAGCTTTCTGCAACTAGCATCAATATCTCTTGCCCCACATTCAGTGAACAAACTAAATATGTTCTTGGTGAAATAAAGAGTTTATGGGCTTATATTTCAGCACATTTGGGGTCTTAGGTGTTTTAGCAAGCATCAAGCAATTTTAAGTTAGTTTCTCTCATAATTTGTTGTCTGGTTTAAAATGAGCTCCTGTTAGAATTTGAATGGTAGAAGAAAAATGGCAAACAAAATTAAAGCAATTTAATGCGGACTGTATCTCTCAAATGATATCATCTTGCAAGGCTTTGATTTAGTGAAATTTGGTTTGCACTGTATTCTTTCCAGCTTTAAATGACATCCATGCAACTTGTATTCTTGTTTATATGTCCCTTGTTGATTTACATTCTGTGTTGAACTGTAGGATAAGATGTTTGGATATTTGTATTATTTATTTTACTTTTATTTGAATTATATATTTTAAGATATTTGGATATTTGTATTGTTTCAAATATTTTACTTGCGATTTTATGATTTTAGTTAAAATATTTTACTTCTACGAATCGAGTTTACGAGTCGAGTTTATATTGTATGTTCTGTGTCGTGTCAAAAAAACGTTTTTGACAATTTTCAACACCAATTTGAGGACAAACTAGTTTTTATACAAATTACTTGGGTAACCCATGCTATGTCACATTTAGGATTCAAGGTTAGTTTTTAATACAAGAGATTAATGTGCTAACATTATGGATGTATTTTGGGTATCATTATTTTTTTGTAATTGAGAAATGAAATCATATTTTTTTATGTTTAATAGAATAAATTTAAAAATATATGAATCAATAAATCAAAAATAATTATTAATACTAATTAAATACTAATATAGAAAGTTGATATTCTAGTAAAAACAAAATTTAGTTGAACATGCAAATTAAGTTATAACCCGGATTGTCCTATTTATTTCATATATTTTTATTTATATTTATCATAGAGAATAATTCTAGTTTCTTAGAATAAACAATTAGAGGTTAATTTTTGGTTGCTAAGAACAAACAATTCTTATTTTTATAAATACACAATGTAAATTCAATTTATTTATATAAATTTTTAAAGGATGAAATTCATAGAAAAATTACAATAATATTTTTAAATTATTATGAAACTGAAAAGGTCAATTACTAATTTTTTAAAAGAACTAAATAATTCAAACAATAAAAGATAGGTTATTAATGAAAATCCATATAAAAATAAAATAAATAAATAAGAGAGGGAATTAGTTATGATTTAAATAAAAAGATTAATCAAATTTTATTTTTTAGAAAAAAGGCGAAGTGGTATTTACAAGCCAATTGATATGATCTATGCAAGGGTTGAATAATCAAATTCGGACTTTGACATAATATTTTTTACTATTCAGTTTAATGCTAACGAGCATAACTCTCAATCCAACCGTTGGATCGAGATGAAATTTCACCAGAAGTTTCCAAAGGTATTTTTCTATAGTGGGTTAAGATTTCAAGTTAATCAAAATTCAAAAAGACCTCACAATATAGGTCAAAAGATGGTGTACGAGTTTTGTTATTTGTTGCCTCATAACTTATGGACTTTTTTTATTTAGAAAAGATTCTTTTCCTAATGATCGAACGATATTCAACAATTTATTTTGAAGAGTTTCATAGTCATAGAATGAGGATTAATGCGAACAACAACCTTACTTACTTGAAGAGGAAAAGCTACAATCTTAACGAATGAAGGCAACAAAAGGGCGACAATTTCATATTTGATTCCCCTAGTTTATATGAGATTTATAAGGGGTAGAAATTTTTATACTAGCTTCTCTAGGATATAATTTCAAATATAAGACTATTTAAGTTAGTGTATTATATCATCTTAGGTTCTTTTATTCCTATATGTGCGACAACTTTGGTATAAGGGTCACACTTGTTTATAAATACTCATTTGTAAGAACTATTTTTGTGTGGAATGATTATTGTTATTTTTGTCGCAACCTTGTGTTTGTGTGTGTGTGGGGATACTCGTGTTTTTCAGGTCTTGGAAGAATTGAATATAATTTTATCAAAGAATATCTATTTTCATGGTATCTTTCTTATTTTTTATCGATCATGATTCGTTAATCATTGGGTAGGGGTTTAAATTCCAATAGTTCTAGTGCCACAGTTTAAGGTAATTATTGTGACACACTATTCTATCAAATCTAATTTTTTGCTTTCTAGGATTGCGTCAATCTTGCTTATGGATTTATGGATCTTTATATCCATGATGTTGCATCAATTGGTAATAGAGCTTGACTTTATAGATTAGGTTATATCCCTTTTTAATTATTTTGTTTAGGTTTTATTTTCATGTCAAATCTACTTGTTTCTATCCACCTTTATTTTAGTAAGTTTGTTCTATTATGTTTTGTTTTTTCTTTGTCTTTGTTATCCAATTAGTGCTTATTTTGATCTTAAAAAAAAAAGTATTATTAATTCTATCTAGATTAGTTTACTTAAAGTAAAAAAAAAAAAGGTGGAGAAAAATGGCAAATTTAGAAGGGCTATTAGAATAAGTTATTTGTTAAAATTACAAAGTTAGTTCATTGACTCTTAAAATCAGTCTCTTTCATTGTTATTTGGCTTGGTTTTGGGTTATTATAAGATTTTTCACCTTAATCAATTTGGGTTCATCGATTGAGATTTAAAATTTAAAATTATGATATGATTCTAAGGAAACATTAATACCAAGGGAGAGAGAGACATATAAGGGTTCTAGCTAAAGAACATAAAAGCCTATATCATATTGATGTGAAACCCATAAACATAAAAATCCAGAAATCCATATCAAAGTAGATGATAAACTTGAAAAACCAAAAATCAAAGTTCGTGAGCTAAACCTTGACACAAAGATAACCCTGTACCTGAACACTAAAAATATTAAAAATTGAACTTGGAGAATGTGTGTTAATTGTCATGTCATCAACAATATTATGATAAAGTATATGCACTCAATTCTTAAACTTGATGATATGTTAGATGAATTGCATGTGTTTTGTATGTTTTCTAAGATTGATTTGAAAAGTGGTTATCATCAAATAAGAATGGAAGATGAAGATGAATGGAAAACTACCTTTAAAATAAAATATGATTTGTATGAGTAGTTAATTATGCCTTTTAGACTTACTAATGCATCTAGTACTTTTATGAGATTAATGAACTATGTTTTATGTTATTTTATAGGTAATTTTATTGTGGTTTATTTTGATGATTTTTTAATTTATAGCAAGAATTTAGAGGAGCATGTTAAACATTTAAAGAATGATTGGTTGTTTTATGAAAAAAAAATTATATGATAATCTAAAAAGGTGTGACTTTTGCGAGGAACATATTGTGATTCTTAGATATGTTAATGCAAAATGTATTGAGATGAATGAGGAAAAGGTTAGCATTATTCAAGAATGGTCTAAACCTAAGTCAATCACTAAGGTAAGAAGTTTTCATAATTTGGCTAGTTTTTATAGAGGATTTGTTAAGGATTTCAATACTACAGTCACACCTTTAATTAAGATAGTTAAGAAATAAATGGGTATTAAATGAGGCAAAGAACAAGAGCATACTTTTAATTTATTAAAGGAAAAATTAATTTTGGCTCAATTATTATCATTGTATGATCTTACAAAAACTTTTTAGATTATATGTGATGCCTTAGGGATATGTATTGGAGTTGTTTTAATGCAAGAAAAAATATCCATAGCTTTTTTTGTGACAATCTCATTGGTGCAAGATTGAAATATCCTACTTATAATAAGCAGCTTTATGCTTTGATAAGAACTTTAGATACTTGGCAATATTATTTGTGGCTTAAGGAGTTCATAATCCATATTGATCACGAGTCTTTAAAACATCTTAAAGGACAATAGAAGTTAAATTGTTGGGATGAGATCAAATCCCTTATGAAGATGAGATTTGTGCCTAACTATTATTATAAAGAATCGTATCAAATATTGCAGAGTTTAAGTCAAGGTGCAAAGAGTGTTGATTGGTACTTTAAGGAGACGAAACTTGTTGTAATTTGAGCTAATGTTGAGAAGGATAAATAGGCTATTATGACTAGATTTATTAATGGTCTTAATTGTGATATAGATCATATTATGTGGAGTTAAAGGTATAGTGCACATGGATATAAAAAAAAAAGGAGAAACATCTTAAACAGAAGGGTACCATTCAGCAAAGCCAACCATTAGGCCTTTCAACACCTTGGAAACCCAATTGGAAGGTTAACATTGAAGGTGGTCCATCACAGTCAAATAAGGAGGGTAAGGCTAAATATCCTAGAGAGAAGAAAGACATCTTAGTCATTGTTAAAAATAATAATGTTACTCCTACCTCTCGTAACTATGACATTAAATACTTTTATTATTTGGGTTTTGGTCATGTTGCTTCATAGTGTCCAGACAAAAGATTCATGGTTATAAAAGCTAATAATGAAGTCGAGACCAATGGGGAGGATGAAAAAGGAGAAGATGACACCATTGGAGGATACTGATGATGTTTGTGTTGAATATCCGTTTAAGGGAGAGTCACTTATGGTGAGGAAAGCATTGAATATGCATGTCAAGGTGGATGATTTATAAGATCAAAAAAAGAACATATGTCACATAAGATGTCATGTTCAGAATAAGGATGTAACTTAATTATAGATGGTGGTAGTTTCACTAATGTAACTAGTACTGAATTGATGGAAAATTTAAACTTGCACACTACCAAACATCCCATACCTTATAAACTATTGTGGTTAAATGATAGTGGTGAAGTGAAAGTGAATAAGCAGGATTTAGTTGCTTTTTCTATTGGTAAATATTGTGTTAAGATGTTATGATGTTGTGCTAATGCAAGTTAGTCATTTATTACTTGGTAAACCATGACAGTATGATATGAGAGCTATTCATGATGGAGTGACAAATAGTATCCCTTTAAGATGAATGGAAGACCTATAACTCTTGTATCTTTGACACCTAAAAAAATATTTGAGGAGAAATTGAAATTGAAGAAGGAAAAGATGGTTGGAAATAAGAGCTTGTATATTAAGGGGATCTTCTTTGATAACTAGGTTCTTCTTGGTTTTAATAATGATGTTATTTTTTGGATTGGTTCTAATTTTTTAACCTTATAAGATGTCTTTCATGATACATATTTGAGCTTAAATCTTTTTAAAGAATAGGAGGATGATATAAACTAAGTCATATCTGAATTTGGTCTTAAAATGTTTACTGACTAGTTTTGCGATATTGGACATATCTCTCAAACTGTACATCGGATTGAGCTGACATTATACAAGGAGATACTAGACACATGAAAATATATTGTGTTACATGTTCAGGTTAAATAAAGTTCAGGAACATATTATTTTAAAGGGTTAAAGTTACCAGACAAATCTTGTCAAATTTATCAAACTAGACGTTCGTGTACTGTTTGGAACATATTTGCAACTATAGGTGGAATTGTATTGTGATTCAAATTGGGATAGAAACTAGATATCTCAATATTTCCAATCATATATGATAGGCCCAATAATTTATCCAAATGAGAGAGAATAACATGTTTGAAGTAAAAACTGAAATTTGTCATGAATGTGCGGAAATTGGAGATTCGGGCTATATAGAGAAATTTTAACATAAAGACTTTGTTTTTATTATCCTAACCATTCTAAGATCTAAATCTTAGCATCACATTTGTTTTTTTGTATCTTTAATACCTGAGGGTATACTCTACTATGTAGTTTTACACCCCTAAATATTAAAGTCTGCAATTAAACCCTAACACTTTAAATATAAAATGAACAAAATGATTGGTGAATGATTTTTTATATTTTGGTCAAACCTAATGGATAATCATAAATTATTTACGATATTTATTTTTTGTTTTTTAAAACATGAGAAAGATGCATTTTTTATTTTTTATAAAAATATGCTTGAAAAAATTTTAGAATTTAGTCGTATGTACAAAAATAAAAATAAAAAGATAAAGAGGAAATTAACTTATATTTTTTAAAATATTTTAATTTTTAAAATATTTTTTTTGAAGAAAACTGAGTATTTTTAATGTCGGGTCAGTATCTTATAATGTAAATATACAGCCTGATATTATACAAAATTATTAGAAAAACATACGGGGGGCCCAAAAATATTTTTATAATGCCATTTGAAAATTTTGAAGTTTTTTTTAATTTTTTTATATATTAGTATTGTAATAATATTATTATTATAAAATATATTGGGTTGGGCCGAAACTAGTCCAACTTAACTCAGTCAAGTTGGGTCATCTAACGACCTAACAAGCATTTTTATAGGCTGAGCCCAACCCAGACATATGGGTTAGGCTGAAACGGGTCAATCCCCCGAGCCACATGGTTGTTGGCTTGGCCCAACAACCATGTTAATTAATTTGCCTTATGCATACACAATGAATTCTTATTCTGCATACAGCGGCTACTCTTATGGTGAGGGGGGGTTCACATAGAGTAGGGGGTTGTGGCTAGTGATCCTACTGGTGGTGCACGGCGTAGCTGGAGGTGGTAAAACCGGTGGCTGGTGTTGGTTGTTGGAGGTGGCGCTAGTGGAAGAAAGATCTATAGTGGAAAGAATAAAAAATCTACAGTCGTTATTCCTTATATGGAGGTTGTCGGCTGGTGGTTATGTTGACGACTCATGGTGGAGTTGTTGGTGGAGAAGCAAGTGGCGAGGTGGTTGGTTGCTGTAGAGGCCGAGGTCGTGGTAGCAGAAGAGAAGAAAAACAATAATGGCATATAAACTAGGGGGAAGGCTAGTTTTTTTTCAAGTTTGACCTCAGATTTTCTGCCCCTTCAGGGCATGGAATCAACCCTTATTTATAAGGAGTGGAAGATAGTCACTTTCTCTTTTTTGGGGGCAAATCTTGGCTCTTGATTTGAACTGGAAGGATCCCAACCGTTGGCTCAAAGTAGTCATCATAAACTGTCAAATTTGGCAATTGAAGGCTACTTGAGTTGGTCTCTTTGGGTCAGCGCCACGACCATTATTTTTGTGTAAATTTCGTCAAATTTGATGGAGGGATAGAACATTAAATGCCTCTGAAAAGTAGCCCCTAAGTAGTTTTTTCGAGCTGAAACGAAGAAAAAAATGAATAGTAACCAAAACAGAGTTGTTTTGGTAAAGTTCAATTTAGTCATTCGATTTGTTATTTCTCTCAATTACACCCTTGATTGGTTTCAAACTTTCAATTTTGTGCAATTTTTCCCTGTCAAACTTCAATATCAGCCCCGAATTCTAGTGTCTTTTTTTTTTAAATTAGTCATTAGTTTTGGATTTATGCAAATTGACCCTCAATTACCATTAAACTTTCAATTTCACCCATGGTTTCTATCAATTGAGCACTCAGAGTTTGACGCCTTTTGCAAAATAGTCCTTAGTTACGAATTTCTTCAATATATTCCTTAATTGACCCCAAAACTTTGATTTTCTTACAATTTTACCCCTGATTTGAACCAATTGACTTGGTAAAAATTAAATTTGATCTCCTAAAATTCTAATCTTCTCAATTAAATCCAAATTGGGCTCACAAACTTATTTTTTTCACCAATTAAGCCTCTAATAAAATTAATTTGACTCATTTAAAGTATAATTATGTCCTTGTATCTAATTAAAATTTTAAATTGGATCCAAATTAATTCTTTAACATAATTAAAGTTTTAATTTAGCTCTGATCTATTAAAAATTAAATTATATCCTTGGCTAATTAAAAATCAATATGATATTATTGTAATGAATTTTTTGAGTATTGGAACAAGTTTTTTTACAATTTAGACCCACCATCGAAGATCTTTATCCACCGAGAAAGCCCATATGATCCTTATAGCTTCATCACAAAGATTTCTAGCCAAAGGAATACTAGCGGAATTGAACATGTCCCCTTTTATCAATGTAAGAATCAAGAAATAAAATAAATAACAATGGGGTTGAGAAGAAAGGAAGGACTGGAAAAGAGATCATAGAAAAAAAAAAAAAAAAACCTGTAAAACTGCTCTTCAACCCACTTTTCAACCGTTTCCTTTAACGATAAAACAAAAATCAAGACATTGTGTGAATGCGATGTGACTAAACCTAGCAGGCCGTCTTCTCTCTCTGCACAGCCAATAGCTCTCTCTCCTGGATTTGTTGCTTGAAGAAGATAGGTTTCCTTACAAACCCTCGCTCCCTTTTTTTTTTTTTAACTTTTGCTTCTTTCACAATTCACTTTTTAATTAAAATTTTTGTTTTAGGGAGAGAAGGAGAAGAGGAAAGATCATCATTATCTTAGCCGTTAATTCTAAAAGGAGCTGTATTGATTGACAATTGATCCAATGGACACTGCAGCGAGTCAATCACCATCGTCTCCATCAATTATGTTTTATGCTTCACTCAATCTTGTCAAGTCTATTAACAGGTTTCTTTCTTCTTCTAATTTTCAAGTAATTTGATTGTGTTTAATATAATTGTATTGCTAGGGTTTATTATTTTTTAATTGAATTGTGATCGCCAATTCTCCCATCTTATATATATATATATATATATATATATATGTATTTCTGAGGAATATAAATTTTGCGAGATTATATATTTTTAATGGAATCAGAATTGATTTTTTTATTACGCTTTATTGATTTTTGTATCTTGTCCGAATCGGATTTTGATGGTGTTCTCTTTCTTATATAGCAATTTGTACCGAATTTATTTTTATTTTAAAAGTTGTTTTTGCAGTTAACATTTTTTATAGGAGGGTTTTTTTTTGTAAGTTCTCGAGATGGTTATAGGTTTTAATGAAGGAGATTTAATATGTTTCAGCTTCATTGTATCATTCCTATTTTCGTCTGCCAGCCCTGAAAACAATAGCAAAAAGGTACAAGAGTTTTTCTGGACAATGGAAGCAGCTATCATTGAACATCTGTTATGAGCAGGTGCCCCTGATGATGAATTTGATTCCTCAATGAATCTCGTACAATTCCTATGCATATGTTTTACTTTGAATGGTATTTTAATTGTTTTAGTTCAAAGATACGATAGAAAACATGGTTTGGGACTTGGGAGAAAGGAAGTGGTAGGATATGGAATGCATAAATTTCCTTTGAAAGAAATAGAATTATTTGAACCAGAAGTGGATGAAAACTGGGAGGAAAAACTACTTCCATGAGTTTTCCCTTGACTACATTTTCCCTCCCTTCCTGAGTTCCATCTCTTATTTTGCGCCAAACAAGTGTTGATGAGAATAACACCCTTTCCTTCCCATATCTTTCTGTTGTTTGCCCTCCCAAGCTTCTACTGATCAAGCATACGACTTTATTCTTTGGCAAACTTAGCCGTTTGAAGCACCCTTGCCATCTGCTAGTAAGTATGATGGATTGTGTACCCTGGCTGCTTGAAGCTCCAAGCCAACTTAAGTTCATCAAGGTCATCATGGCTTGTAGCATCTGACTCTGACATTAGATGAAAACTTGATATGATTTCTACTAGCTTTTAGTGTATATAGATAGATATACCTATTATTTTATATCTCATATCTTCTTCTTATGTATTGTGTTTTTAATGTATATGCATCTTATAATGTAACAGTTCCCAAAGTATTGGAATGCTGTCTGTTATTTTACTTTTAAGTTTTTGCATCTTCTGTAAATCTTTGTAGCTTTGTGCTGCGCTCCGCAGAATATGTTAACAGATTGTTTAATTTTGAATTTCAAATGCATGCAATTTATTTTGCTTGTTGGTCATCTCTTGCATAAATATAACACAGGGATTGGAGAAATATGTCATGAAAAAATTGTTCTCTTGAACATTTGCTACTTCTCCTGAGGATTTGGAGATTGACCAAGAGATCTCAGAGAAGATACACTTTTTACAATCCTTTTTGCAGTCTGAGCATTTGGATATTCCTGCATTTCTTCAGAATGAAGCTTCATGGCTGGTATGCGTGCTAGCCTATTTTGACTGTTAGGATATGTTATCACATTCATATTGATGCAAAACTGCTTGATTTACTTCCATTAACTGTCAGTAATCTGATTCTTGGTGCACAGCACGATGCCATAAAGTAAGAAGCTTTTTGACTGATGATTACTTCTGTGGCCATGCTGCAGTTAGTTTTATATTGACCGCTTTTATATTCTTCTTTCTCAGCCTGACATGTTACTCTTGGGCTGAACTTTGCATTTTACTTGCTTCCATATAAACACATAAATTCAGCATTAATAGTTAATACATATTTTCTCACTACTCATTTCTTTAACAAAGCTATTCCTTTAACATCTAATGCGTTGATATTGTCTGTCCATGGGCTGAGACAGATTGCTAGAAATTTTGTTGTACTTGAACTTGCAGTGCAAAAAGTTCCAGATATCTCTTTACTTTAGTTTGTTATTGTGAAAAATGGAACAACCTTCGGAACCAAACTAGTTTTAAGACCTTATGTGTCAAATTCAACTTATCACTTCGCCTAAAACACTGTTAAGGATACTTTACCAGTAGCAGATGATATTCTAAGCTTCCATATCTTCTTCATTTCATCACCAGGGGGGTCTTCTTTGTAGCAAATGTTTTATCTTAAGTCTCACAGAAAGTCTACTTTGGATAATATTGTTACATTTGATGATTTTGTTTTGTTTGGACAATATTGTTGCATTTAGTAAAGAGCAAATAAATCATGCTGAGAAATGAATAGCTATATGTGGCCTTGTTTAGTGGGAGAGATTAAAGAGTTGTTGGCATTTCATTGATCTCACTGGACGCCTACAACTCTTTTTTTTTTTTTTTTACCTAATAGATATTATTAAAAAAAGAGAATATAACATGCAGGAGCAATGCCAACTTACTGTGTGGAAGTGATCTCATGAATGTGATGTTCAGATAGAGCTAAGATATGCAACTTCTGTGACTAGTCAAGAAGTTTTTGTTATTGCTGCAGTACTGGTAATTTTTTTTCTAAATAGTCCGGGTTGAATGTATTGTTTCGAGAAGTTTCTCTCCATCTTGGAAGTTTCAAAATTGTTAAGCCCACAGTTGAGTTCATAATGTAAATGTTTTGTTTTATGACTTTGATGTTTATCCCGATACATTTTTCCCTTCTTCCATCAGTGGTGATACATGCTCCTCTTAAATCATAACAATTTTGTTCCCTTCTTTTCCCAGCTTGCAGAAAAGGAATTGCAGAAGATCAACGCTTTCGAAGCTCCTCGGGAGAAGCTTCTCTGTATTATGAGTTGTTGCATGATCATCAACAATTTGCGGCTCAATTCATCAATGTGAGAAAATCAAGTAGTAGGAGGACCTAATGACTTTCTTCCTGTTCTTGTACATGTTACAATCAAGGCAAGATCTCCTTGGTAATAAGCAACTCTTTCTATTGTTGTTTGCCTGTTTTGGACTATCGTTTCTGTGTTTTGATGTGTCAATAGAAAATTGGATGACTAAAAAGCATACTGCAATCATTGTTTGGCATTCTAATTTTTTTCCACGTCTTAATTGTCTTCTTTTGTGACATTAGCCCATGCTTCCATACCAGAGAATATG
>Ga0325411_1006711_pt1 | contig 12603 bp, 13 predicted proteins | sample PopdelMetagenome_13_FD_206181 | JGI IMG/M metagenome (GOLD analysis project Ga0325411, IMG submission 206181) | Populus deltoides microbial communities from Bellville, Georgia, United States - Xylem-PdIQD-R4 | ecosystem: Host-associated > Plants > Phyllosphere > Stem > Wood/Secondary xylem... | reverse complement strand
CTGTACAAAATCAACAGATCAACTTATCTTCTGAATTAACTTGCAAAATTTGGAGCACAACTGCTATGCAGAACCTGTCGGATGTTACAACGGTAGCCAAGAAGTTGGAGGGAAACCCAACTGGCCCACTATAGAACAGCTCTCCACCAAGAGCTCCAACTGCACGAAGTCAGTGGCTGTTAAAATAGCATAGCTATAGCTTCTGCGATAAAATTGCAGCCTTAATTTCGGTGTAACTGACTAATTATCCAATCTAAAACACATCTGCGGTTGCAAGTGTCAGTGGACTTTCTTTCTGCTATCATAGTTAGCTGAAAGTCTTCTTGCCCACGCGCTCTTATTTGGTGACCAAGAAATTGGAAACCCAAGAATGGCACAATTTCTTAAATTCAAAAGGGCAACAGCAATATTCTCCTCAAAATCTTTAAAATGCTCAAGTATTCGTGACTCGGCTTCCTTGTCTTCAGAAAGGATCAAATCCTCAAGTTCTGCCTTCTTTTCTTCCAGAACACAGTCTTCTTGGCTAATCATCCGCATGCTCAGAACTTGCAATGCTTCCATGGCCATATTATGAAAACCACAATACACATAGGCGGAGAACACATTGTGGCAGGTTGTAGTATCAGGCTGGATTTTCTCCCGGTGCATCTGCTCAACAATAAGCTCTATAATATCGATCCTTCCCTAAATATTTAAGGAAAAAACAATACTTAGTTGCTTGGCATAAGGATTTTTTTTGCAAAAAAAACTGAAGGCAAGGCAAGACATAGACATCATGCCAGTGTCATAGTACATTCTAGTTATCAATTTTTTTGTCTGCGTTTGGTGTGTGATAATATACCTTATCTTTTGCTGCATGAAGAACAGGATTATATAACAGTACATCAAGTTTAATCTCTTCAGAGTGCCCTTGATCCAAAAGATTCAACGCTTCATCAAAATTTTCATCTTGCAACAAAATCTGAAAGAAAATAAGATAACAGTCAGATTATTGACTAGCACGAAGCCAGTTATAGGTTAGCACTTGGCAGCACTATACTCTAAAAAAAACATAAGAAAAAGTCAGCAGTGCCAAAACCAAACTTTCATAATTTACAACCCAGGGTAACCCATCGCACATGCAGTCATGAACTAGTACATACCAATAAACTTCATGTTCTCAAATCCTTGGACCAAATAAGATATAGGGCAGGAAATCAGCACATGTGCCATTTTTATGGACAATCATTTGCTATCATGTTCTCTAACCCTTGGAGACTTAGCTCTGGTGGTAAGTGGGTTTACTCCCCCATGTTATCATCATGGATTCAAATTCTAAAGGAGACTGCAAGAAAGTAATTTCATGCGGATGCACCTGGCCCGGTATGGATGGTTTGTTTAATACCCAACCAGAGACCCCGGTGCATGGATTCATGGAAGCTGTCTCGAGAATATCCTAACTGTTAAAACCCAAAAAATAGCAAGCTGTAAAGGCATGACAAGAGCTAGAGGCAGGACCTCCTGGAAGCAACGCTTGATAAAAGAAACGGTCATATCTCATAAGCCTGGCATGATCAATGCATGATTGTAGCCATGAAGGAACGAGAAACAAGAAAATAAAGGTGCAGTACCTTACATTTATGTGCAAGATTTCTGCATTATATTTCAGCATAAATGATGCATTGATGCTAACAAGCAATTAAGTGCAGAGGGAGATGGTAGGCCAACTACTTGAACGTAGAAATTTGGAACTTTTGTAAAGCATGTTTACGGATAAGTTTCAGGCATATTAGAAGCAGAAACTTGGTGATATGCACATTTCTGTGTTTATTAAATCTTCAAGGCAGCAGCATTTTGTGGAATATTAATTAAGATGACACATGAGCAGAGAGGCGAGTGCATATACCTTTATGAGAGCAGTGTACCCCACCGTCTGTAGATAAAACCCAGAACGCAACATCATGGAAACCAATGCACAGGCAGATTTATAACATCTTATAGTGCGACAACAATCAATCATTATACAGTAAGTTGCAGCATTTGGCTCGAAACCACTTGCTTTCATATGTTTGAAAAGTGCAATTGCCATTCGACACTGCATGTTAAACATAATTTGTAGCATAAGGCAGGAGAATGGATCCACAGGTCATCAACCAGCAGTGGAAATTCATAACTCACAAGCAGAACCACTTACTTCCTCAGCCTCAACGAGTGAATGCAGCACTGTGTTATAAATAGGTATTCCCAGATGCATGTTACTATGATAGAAAAGATCTTCTGCCACACATAAATATTGCATTAGCTCTCTCATCATCCCTTCTTTTCCAAGAGCTTTCAACTAGAGACATCCAAAGAGGAATCAATGTTATAGACTATATTTTAAGCCACAAAACTTAAAACTTTTAACCAGGACAGTTTCAGTTCAAAATGCAAGGGCAAGCAGAGGTGCACTGCATGGATAAATGGAAGTTAATGCCAGAACAATTCAAGAGCCAGATATCAACATTTTTCATTGCCAGGAAAAACGTGCTTCAATAAGATCATGTTAATTTTGTCAAATGGATGGGCGGACAATCCAGATATAATAAAATCAAAAGCAATTGAGAGGAATCCTATAACACAGAACAATAATTCCAAGCAGCATTATCCCATCCACCGGATTTGATGTGCTAGTTCATTAGGAAGTCTGTGTATATACCTATAGCCTTAAAGCATCCAAATCTTGCCGCCATACCATGTCATGGAAACAGAGTACATGCAATTGCAACAGTCAATGTTTTTCATCAATTGCATCAGTGCAGGTCCCTCTTAAAGCAGCACCAATGGATTCACCACATTAAGAAGGTACCAAGCAGGGAACCATGCTTTCTAATAAAAAAATTAATCTTTCCAAATGTATGCCAAAAAGCTAAAATAAAAATGTAGCATTAGTTCTTCTGCTTTCCTACTATACCATTCATTACAACTGAATTGAACTTTTACTAAAAACATATATAGAAAGGTATCTTCTGAGACGTTGAAAAACAGATAGCGATGCACAACATTTATTAACCATTCTCAATTTTTGAGCATGGTTAAAGACACCCTTTGTGAAACTTAGGGCAAAACTAGTGATCGATAATTTTTTCATGCTTTCAAAGTGGGTGGAATTTTCAAGGTGATCAAGAAAAAAAGTCATCTTCAAAGAAATTATTTATTGATATCTAAATGCCCCCGTAAAAGGTTAAAAAAACAAGTGAGCAGCACGGAATTACCAAGTTCTTCATTGATTCCCGACTATGCTGGACACCATTTTTCGCCATATCCTTCTCTATAGCCTTTATCCGTTTAGCAGAGTCTACACGTGACAACATATCACCATCCTCATATGGAGCATTTGTATTACCAACTAATGAAAACAGTTGCTGATATGTCCTGATATCTGGCTGAATCTTTAATTTTTTCATTTTAGCCAACATCCGCACAGCACGCTCAGGTTGATCCTGCAAAATTAACAGACTGAAATTTTCTACTGACAATGAGATCATTCAAATGTAGTACTTGAATTCATCGATTAGGTGATTCAACAAGATAAGTTTTGTCAAGAAAATTACAAGTTTTCAAAAACCACTAACAATAACACGGTACTGTCACTCGCTAATACACAATTTCATTGATATTCTCTAGAACATAACAAGTAAAGATGATTTGTAATCACCAATCAATAATTCTTCAATTCAACTTTCACAATTTCAACTTATCAAAGAGGAATGCGAGGGCACTCTCTATCTTTGTTATAAAAAGAAATCAATTTCCACATATTCATGCAAAATTTCTCACTAGAGAGAGAGAGAGAGAGAGAGAGCACAAGTCCAGTGTGAAGTATCAGATTGGAGCAGGTGTTTAACTCACCATTGCATCGCAAGCTTCAAGAAATGAATTATAAGGATATGGATATGGACAGTTGGTAATTTGATCCAACAGAACCTCTGCCAAATCCAGTTCCAAAGCTTTGCTACATGCCACTGAAATGGTTGCAAGCGTTGGATCACATGGCTTCAAATTCTTCTGTTGCATTGTTTTTAACTGCAGGGAACAAAACTAGTTTATCCATTCACGAAAAGATAGTCCATGTATCATGAGAGAAAAGTGTTCTGAATTTAGTTATATAAATCACCAAAGAGTAAAAGTATTACCACTTCCATGCCTTTCCTGAAATGTCTCTTAGAAACAGCTCTAGCAAATCCATTATATGTATGGCTTGAAGGTAGCAAGCCAATATTTTCCATCTACACAGAAATGAGAAAAGTAATTTGAGCACAAGAAAAGAATGCTATCGGTAAGGTAATGAAGTACTGAAGTGCAGTCAAAACTGCACAAGCAATCTTAAAAAGAAAAACAAATATAACAGAAACAAGTAACAAAAACATATAATATCAATATTAATGAACAGAGAAGATAACAGCCTCCTTGTAATAGAGATGCCTAAACCACATTGCAGTTTTCAGATATTGTGATAAATTATTTTTAAAGTGCATCAATAGATGATTTCCAATAGAATTTGATCTAACTGTACAAAAATCCATGATAGTTATAGTATTCAACTGCTGTCACTGTGATGAAGGTTGCACGAGAATATTCCAGAGTAAAAGAATCATTATTCAGTGGCCATGTTCTTCCCATTTTAATGTCTAAGAATAACTAGAAGTAAGCACAGGGAATGCTAAAGTACAACGGACATCATATGACAACCACATTCAACAACCAGAATCTTAAGAAAAAATGCAAGACCTGTGACATTAACTGCTTTGCTAATCCAGGTTTTTTTGCTTGCGCACATGCATGTATCACATCATTGAAAGACCACCTCAGGATCCTGGAAAAAGGCATGATTTTATGTTTATCCAGTCCAACTTGTTCAGCACTTTCAACTTCTTTATTTCCCATGTCCAAAGTAACACACTCTTGTATGTTACAAGCAGGAGCATTTGCTGTCGAAGGAACAGACTGTTCATTATCGCACTCTTGTACGTTACAAGCAGAAGCATTTGCTGTTGAAGGAACAGACTGTTCATTATCACATTCTTGTATGTTACAAGCAGAAGCATTTGCTGATAAGGGAACAGACTGTTCATTATCCTTTAAATCAAATTTCTGCAAGCCTAATTCACAATTTGGATGTATAGGAATGTTCACTCTTGATGGATAGAGCTGTCCTCTAGAAGAGGTCTGTACAAAAGTATTTCCTCGGATGGCTAAAACCACCATATGTTGCAATTTTTCATATGCAGACTTAAAATCTCTTAACCTTGTAAAGGACCAAATAAACTTTTGCAAGGTAAGAATACTTGGACTGAAGTGTTTGATGTAGTCTTCCCAGATTTCATAGACTGCAGAGAGGTTCTGTTGGGAAACTGCCAGCTGAAAGCAAAAAGGAAAAAATTAGGACAATAAACTTTAATGTAAGTAACTTCTAATAAATTCAGTTTCCAGCTTTAAAACCTCACGGAACATGAGCCAGGTAGGAAAAAAATGGAAAACCAGTCACTCAGCTGCAAATTTTCTTTGTTTAGCGGGATTGTGAACCAAAATGCTTTAATCACTAATGCCTTTCACAGGAAAGACCATCAAATGAGACCGAGACTCTTTACACACCTTGAGAAGCATTATGTAAGTAACTTCATCCTTCCCCATCATTCTGCGCTCCATCAATTGCAAACATTGATCGGCATAATCTGCCCTGCTCATTTCTGAGCATGCTCCCAAGAAAGTGTTATACACCGGCAGGGTAGGATAGATACCATGGCTTTCTCCAATAAAATCAATCATATTAGATGCCTGCATGAAGCATAAGTGGTTGGCATGGGAATACTTGGAACCAACATCCCAAAAAAGAATGAACTAGTTTCTTACACAATTTTTTAACAGTAAGTCTGGCAAAACAGCATTTGTCATTATGAACAACATCCATATCCATCCCTTAAGAAACAGTATCTCGCTAAAGAAATGTAGTCATCTCACTAAGATTGATCAGTCAACAACGCAAAACATGTTGAAATAACCACATTTTAAACATTTATTACTAATGCTGAAAAGTTAAAATGAAACTACTTCCAACACATCATCACAAAAACAACATGAAAAATACTCTCACTGAACACAACAATATGCATATACCTCCTCCAAGTAACCTCCTTTACAAAGTGCTCGGATCATAAGCAGGTAACATTTGCTATCCAGGCCAACCTCTTTTTCCTCCATTATTTGCCAAGTCTCCAAGACAAGCTGCAGCCAAAAGGGAACAACTTTCTGTAAATCTTGCAGCCAGGATCCCCAATATTTGGAACAAGACTAAATAACAACTGCACTAACACAGTTCAAGAACTAGGAGCATCTGTGACTTCCCAATATTGCACAATCAGTGTACGTAATAAAATACTGCTGCTGAGTGTGTTTAATAGACACAAGTGGATTACAGACCAAGCTGGAAGTCCAGAAGTGTTAAATGATATTTTTGGTGTGAAACTTTTTGAATTTTTCTATTTGAGTGTACAACTTTCATTTTTGTTATTCCAGTGGCAAACTTTAACCTTTTTTTTTTCTCTTATTATGTGTTTTTGTTAGATTCTGTCATGTGCATGACGACATGTATGCCAAGCGTGCACAAACTAAAAATATCACTAACTCAATCCAGAAAATTAAAAATTAAAATGCACAAACATGCATATACAATTAGATATCGAATTCTCTCGTCAATTAGCTTACCAATGGATCAGGTGATCTAGCACAATATTGAAGTATAGGAACAAAATTGTGAGGCTTTAATGACTTTTTTTCTTGGCCAAGTTCTAAAAGCAGAGCAGATGCTCTGCTTCTCTCGCCCATGTGAAGTGCACTAACAATTTGCTTCAGAATTGAATCTGTAGTTGATTCTGGACAATGCTTTGAAACATTATTACCTGCATTGAAGATTTGCACTCTTAAATTTGATTCACATGCCACTTGATATAATTTGAATTCGAAGATTGCGTAAAAATACCAATTAAAGCGGTGAAATTCTGAGAGAACCAAAATTCGTCAGTGACATTTCTTTGTCCCTGTCAAATAAAGTTAAACATTAAAAAAATTCAACTTATTTATAAATATTTTCACTTACAAGGAGACATCTATTAAATAGTAATAAGAATCACCAATACATACTTGTTTGTGAGATTTAAATTTTTCTGCTATTGAGCAAAAAGAAACTCTCCCTCTGTTAAAGGTGAAAAAAAAAAACATGAAGGAAACCCTATATTAGAGCGCAGTAAATGGTGACTTTCAATTTACTCACTCATTCATGTATGTACTTACAGAGGTCTATGCATTCTTTGGCAAGCTAGCATCGTAGATCTTTGAAACAGCACTTTATAGATGATACCGTCTTTATCAACCAAATGGCATCTGATAGATGAAGAGCAGAACCCATTTGTTCTATTAGGCAAATAAACAAACACTTTGCACATTACCGAACAGCAACACGGAATTTAAAAATAACATTGGACCCACGATTCTCAGTTCCAATACGAAAGCAAAATGAACAAGAAATTAAAAAAAAAAGTAAATAAAAAATATTCCCTTGCTCAGACAAAATGAACAAATGCTTGTTAAGGTACTCCACTAGTATTTTTCTACAGATCAAATACCTTTATGTACCTGTTTCCGGTGAATTAACAGCGGGGCCACCTACATGTTGTAACCGGTGAGTAACGAAGTAGAACTAATGTTGACTTTGAGGAAGATGTAGAAAACGAGGAACCGTTGTTATGATGCTGTAAACTGGCAGCTTCGAAAGTACAAAAGAATAGTAGACAGAGCACACCAAAGATTCTAAATATAAGAATTCCCCCTTGGATTCGAGAAGAAGGAAATGAAGAACAGGAACAAAACGAAATAAGGCGTTTCTAGCTCTATTTTCCAGTGAGCTTCTCCGAATTTTGTCTGGTAATCAACTACAAATTCAATTCTGAAGCAAATTGTTAGCTGGATCTCTGCAATAAATCCATTGACCCATGAATCAAATTTTATTGAACAAAACAAATTAAGAGATTGAGCTTGTTTAATGGTCATTTTTTATAATTAAAAGAAGAAGAAGAAGGTCTACTTTGCTTATAACTTTAGCCAAATCAGGTTAAAACGTAAGTGTGGACTAAGGCATTCTCGGCTAAAAAATAACAAAAACGTAAAACTTGATCTCATATCATCCCAAATCAGATTAAAACGCAAATGTGGACTCTGTTTCTACTTTCTATTTATATTCATCAAGATATGCAAGCAAACAAACAAGCTAACAAATGGGCAAGAAAAAAAATCTCTTCATTTTTCTGACTGGAAAGTATTAATATCAACAAATTATCCATTTTCAATCAACAATGAAAACCCATCCGTTGAGAAACAACTTACTTTATCATCAATTTCATGTACAAATACTCCAACATGCAAGATTTTCTCCTTCTCTTTTTCAAAGAAAAAAAAACAGAGATCGACAGAGAGAAATCTTATTACAAAGAAGTGAACTTTGCAGAGGAGATACGAGAGAAATGTGCTTAGATGGACCGCTGCTAGGACCTGGGGGTGCTGCAAAATCTACCTGTACAACATACGATCAGAAGTTAAGGATGATGTACCGACAGACGCAATGCACAGAAGCAATAGAAAAAAGAAATAAGAGAAGGAAAACAGGAATCGAAAGCACAGATCGAATGCACACACTTTGCTTAGTTCTCGGCTTAATAAGCTCTCTGGTGTGGGAGAGGGAGGCGGCTGGTTTGCTAGCTGTGGAGATGAAGATTGAAAGGTTGGGTGTGAGAGCCTGGGAGGGAGGGGGCGGTTGGTTTGCTAGGGAACTAGAAACTCAGAAAGCAAATTTTCTTAGCAAACCGGACCGGTCCGGTCGGGTATTTTAATTCCAACCCTATAAAATCAAAACCGAGTTGAACCGAATATACTTTTAAATTTTCTAAATAATATTTTTTTTCTCACGCTTCGGTTTTTTCAACTATTATTTTTTATTTTCTTTTCTGCCTTTCCTTTTATCTTTTTTGTTATGTTATATGGTAGCAAGGGGTTTTCACTGTGAAGCCAACATCCTAAACCCTAAAACTCGCCGCCAGAACTCCTTGTTCTCCCACTCACCTCTCTTTCAGTTCTCAGGTAATAATTCATTAATCTCCATAATCCCTCTTTCATCGTCAGTTTACCCGTTGGTTTCGTTCACTCCTAGACGATTACATATTTCTGGTTTTTCATGTTTTTTTTTTCTCCGAGACCAAACAGAGACTAAGTAACGGTGTTGTCGAGATTGGTATAGTTTTGCTTTGATTTTACCTTTTGGAAACAGTAAGGTGTTGTTTTTCTATCTGAGTTTCTGCTCGCTCGCTAAGAAATACAGTTTTTAAGTAATGAAAAATAAAAATTCCGAATCCACATGTGTATTAGTAGTCATTGTCTTCGCGATATCTCAGCAAGAAATGCTAACTTCATTGTTTTATGTGATTTTAGGTGGAGCGGAGTTTTTTTTTTGGTTGGATAAGGAGGGTAGAATATCATAATAATAGTGATGGCAGAAGCGGAGCCGCAGGCATTGACGTATATACCGGAGGTGATATTGAAGAAAAGGAAGCATAAGGAAGAATCAATTGCTCTTACGAGGAAAACCCAGTTGGAGTTGGGGCAAAATGGAGGGAAGAAGAGGAGAATGGACGATATCAAAAGGCCCGAACAGTTTGTCAGGGAGTTTAGGGACAAGGTAAAATAGTTTACTTGCTGTGGGTGTTTTTTTAAAGGTTTCTTTCTTTATGTGCGCTGGTTGCATGTTTGAGTACCTGTGTTGCATAATACAAGCGAAATTTGAAATGTCGACACATTTTGATAAATTTGATCCTATCATCCTAGACAAGCAGAATGGTTCAACTTTAGGTCAATTGTTGTATGCTCTAGTTATTTTCAAATGAAATTTTTGCTTTCGGCTCGATTCCATTTACTTAGTGCATGTGCTAATGTGCTTGTTGATCCCTTTTTTCATTTGTTATCATTTTGCTATAGTATTTCCATCTTGAAACCAGTAAAATCATTAGGGTAACCATTAAATGACAAAAAGTTCAGTCTCTCATGCTCTATATGGTGATCTTCTTGTTTTTCATTAAAGTCTTAAAATAAAATGTGACACCAGTAATTCTTGGATTATAAGAAGTGAAGTGTGTTTTGACCGCTTGTCCAAGTGTCGTCCTTTTCTAGATCCTGTATTGTGTATGTGCTGTTTTCTGGTAACATAGAAGTTAGGACCAAGACTTTTTGTGCCTGCTTCTTAACTATTTGTCCAGAGTACCTTAGGGGCATGTTTATTGTGGTTCGTATATGTTTTGTATATGTTTTGTCCCGTGTTTGGAAGAACTATTTTATGTTTCGGGGCATTCCATATAACCATATATCATTAAAGATTTCATGTGTGAAGTCTTCAAAAACTAGCCTGCCAAAATAATTCCGTTAGTTCAGCCTCCCCAATGTGATGTTCGTCTAATTGAAGACCTTTTCTGGCTTCTCATATTTGTAAAAATACTTGATGATTGCATCATAAATCTTCTTTAACTCATGTAGATGAAAATACTATAACGCAGCCCCTTCTCTTCTGTGCATTTCCCAAGATATTCTTTAGTCTGTAAAACCTGACAGTATTATTTTGTAATAATTTTAAACTTGGTGCTTTCCATGCAGGAATTGGATCTCATCCGTATGAAACAGAGGACCAAGAGAGCAAAATCAGCATTATCTATACCAAATTCGAAGCTCCTATTTGTCATTCGCATACATGGGTAGGTTACTGGTGCTCTGCAACGATTCCATTCAATTTTTCTGCAATTTATTCATCCAGTTCTGACATGTTCATGTGTTTTCAGAAAAAATGACATGCATCCAAAAACTAGGAACATCTTATACAAACTGAGATTGACAAGAATCTTTCACGGTGTCTTCTTGAAGGCCACCCCAGGGGTATTAGAATTGCTGCAAAAGGTGGAGCCATATGTTACATACGGGTAGGAAGCTCAAATCCTCTTTAATTTATTGTGCCTAAGTATAGCCTTAAATATTGGCAGGGGAATGGTTTAATATTTAATTAATTATAGCAATCTTGAGTGATTTATTATGAGAGCTGGTATAGTTACTCTGAGTATGCCAAATAGATATGTCCAGTATGTTAGATTTAATGCCAAGGAAATTCCAGTTGTTTCTCTTCTCCTGAAGTGAGGTGCACCACTAGCTCTGGGTCATTTGTGGTTCATGCCAATTTCCTTATTGCCTTGTTGCAACTGAGTTATGAACAAATGTGCTTGTTCTTTATGTGTAAGTGTGTGTGTGTGTGTGTGTGTGTGTGTGTAGAGAGAGATGTTTTTCCTGGCTTCCCCAAACCAACCTTTTTGAACCAGTGACCTACTGAATACTATAGATATTTGTATATTAGTTATCTAGCAGCTTCTTTTTGAGTTTCAATTGGCATCATTAATTCCACGTGATCTTTATTTTGAGCACTTCTGCAGGATATAGAGCTAAGCTCTTTAAGACACCCTTCCTATATTTTACTTGGAGCCTAAATTACTATTGACAGGATGTGAGGTCAGGTTGAAGATTGTCCATGAACATATTTTGGCTTTGATTTCTGACTTAATGAACACCTGAATGCAAATATGGCTCCCTCAAGCAACTCCTTAATAAACATAAAGCGAGCAATTGAATTCTAATAGCATGATTTCTTTTAGCAGCAAGGAATTGCCTGGCTGCCTGTTTTATACACCACAAACTTTTCTCTTGTTTTGAACTGGATCCTAAACATTCCATTTTCTAGTCTTTAGTCTGAAATTTTTTTAGCAATAGTGGTGGTAGTTTGGTGATGATTATTCCAATTAATTTTACGTGGTTGGTTGCTGTGTCATTTTAACTATTTCAGATTAATTAGTCCTAACATGCTTTTGTTGTTTTTGAAGATATCCAAATTTGAAGAATGTGAGTGATCTGATTTACAAGAAGGGCTATGGAAAGATAGACAACAAAAGAGTTCCTTTAATTGATAATAATATTATTGAACAGGTAATGAATCTTGTTACAGCTGTGTTTGGTTTTGTAGTGCCTATGGCATTTCCTCATTTTTTTTTTCATTTTGGCAGGCATTAGGGAAGCATGGCATTGTATGTCTAGAAGATATTGTACATGAAGTTGCCAATGCTGGTCCACATTTCAAGGAGATTATTAGTTTTTTGGAGTCATTTTCACTCAACAGGCCGAAAGAAGGATTGCTGGGGAAGAAGGCATTATACATAGATGGGGGAGACACTGGGAATCGTGAGAATCAGATTAATGACTTAATCAATAAGATGAACTAACATCAAGAAAACAGGTCTTATGATGAAGTGTAACTCACCCAACTTTTTCCTTTTAAGATGATTCTGAGCCATGTACCGCAGTTACTATTTCCTTCTAGTTGGATTTTGGATTTTGAAACTGTCATAATTTATTTCTCTGCTGGTTTTTCTTTTTTCTTTAATCTTTTTGTCAGCAATACCTCTTGTAATATTGTCTTCAATTTTTTGTTGCTGCACTCACATTATGTTTGTTTGC
>Ga0325411_1006709_pt1 | contig 12606 bp, 6 predicted proteins | sample PopdelMetagenome_13_FD_206181 | JGI IMG/M metagenome (GOLD analysis project Ga0325411, IMG submission 206181) | Populus deltoides microbial communities from Bellville, Georgia, United States - Xylem-PdIQD-R4 | ecosystem: Host-associated > Plants > Phyllosphere > Stem > Wood/Secondary xylem... | reverse complement strand
GATGGAAGATTAACGTAAGGATTAAACAATGATAACAACAAATGTCAAGGTTAGAGGATCCACTAATGGTATTTCAAACAAGTATAGTATAAACTCTTATTATTCAATTGGAAACCACACACAAAGAAGGTTCCAATCAGATTATAAATTGTTAACATGATTACATTAGTTATCTTATTTGAATAATGCTAATACTTGTAAATGTTGTCAGGCATTCATGATTATAACTTATGTTAACAACAAATCAAGTTCCTTTCATAGCTCAGGTGTCGGTTATACCATAGAGTATGGGCTATGAAAGTGCCAAGTATTTGTTGTACCAAGTGTTAAACAACATAAATCTAGATTAATCATTTAACAAGCAAAGTATTAAAAGTGAACAAGATAACAAATATAAAGCATGTTAGTACCCAACATTAAGGTCCATGTTAAGTTTATATTATACTTATTCTTACACCATTAGTGTACCATTTTCACCTTGACATAATTAACTTAGCTACACATAATGAAAGAAAGAAACATAAATAAACAAGATAAGAACATAAATGAGAAAGAAGTTAACTAAGTAAAGAAAAGGAAATGAAAGGCATAAATAAAAGATTAATATAAACAAAACTTAAGTATTACAAAAGAGAGAGCAGGAGCATGATCTTGATCTGAACACCAAGATGCCTAAATACATGGCAAATGCCTCCTTTTATAGGCCAAAATTCGAAACTATTGATTTGTTGACTAATTGATGAATGGGTGGCCACATCTTGACTTGATGACAATTCTTATCTTCTTGCCTGCCAAAAACGTCATTGATAACGTCATAATTTGAACAGACTTCAATCATGAAAGTTCTAGGAAATTGTCTCATCTTTCTAGGGTAAAAATTTGAGATCATTTGGACTTCTAGAACTCGAGATATGGGCTGAACACTGAATAGTGTCTGGGCTGCAGGACAGATTCAGAATTCTTTGTTGTTGCTACAATTTGGACTTGAAAACAGCCTTGTTAAATCTTGGGCTTCTATGAAAGTTGTAGGCCTATGTCTTACCTTTCCATCCATATAAAGTAGACCTAAATCCGAGATCTACAGCTCCAGATATGACCCGATTACCGAACAATGTTCCAGTTTGGACTGGACCAACGTCTCTTTTCTAAGTTTGGCCATCTCTTTGTCCTTTCAATTTCAGTACTTCAACTCATCAATCAATTCTTTCATTTATGTGATAGGCCTGCATTTAAGATGAACACTTACCATAAATTAAAGGTATCTTATATTATTAGATATGTTATTATAAAACATGCTTTAGTTAAGGAGTTATTGATACTTCAAGTGCAAAATGATGATATAAAACCTTGATAAAAATGCACTTTTAAGTACTAATCAGGTTACGAAAAGGGTAACATAGAAGTTACAATGGGGTTAATCCATTGATGTGATCTTTACAAGAAGGATTCCACAGGGGAAAATTCAGAAGAGTTAGCCATCTAATTTCTAAATTTCACTATTGATTCTTAACGATAATCTTAAAAGGAAAGGTATTTTTACACGCTTAGAGGAGAGACATTTATAGTTTGAAGGTTTATAAATTGAATACAAGTAACAACATTAGCAATAATATTAGGTAATAAAAACATGTCCAAATAATAATGCCTATGTAGGATTAAGGTAGTTACAAAATTTAATGAAGGACCTGTATAGTTAGTTGGAATTGTTCCTTTGTTACTTACATGGATAGTTAAACTATTGTATATTACAATTGTGTCAGAAAAGTAGTAGGAGGATGAAATTACATTTGATGCAGAATTTCATCTTCTCTAGTTCGCTTTACTTCTTTCCAGTCTCAATCTCAATCTCAGTCTCTTCTTCTTCTTCTTCTTATTCTTTTTTCTATCTTTCTTAAAGGTTTTTGTTTTTTTGTTAAAGGAGAGCTTAACACTACTTTCTCCACCATATTGAATTCCCTCACATTATCTCTCCTATCAGCCTCAACGGTGTGAGCAGTCAAAAATAATGGAATTAATTGGAAGAGTTTAAAACCTTTTTATTTAATTACTATTCTTTTTTTGTTGTATTTTTCTTTTATATTGATTTATAAAAAGAAAAATTAAAAAACAAAAAAAAAAATCAAAAGAAAGAGTCAGCGATCCAATTTCTAAATTTCACTATTGATTCTTGCGGATATTTTTAAAAGGAAATGTAGTGTTACACGCAAAAGAATCAAATGACATGATCAATAAGTTAGCTTAGATGAGAGACATTGGTAACTTGAAGGTTTAATAGTGGAATACAAATAACAACATTAGCATTAATATTAGCTAATAAAAACATGTTCGTTAAGTTCACATTAAAGAAGAAGAGTTACATAATACAATTAACGTAAGTAGAGTTTGTATGTTATCTATATTTGTAAACCATTTAATTGGATTATGCTATTATACTAAAACAATGAACTTATTAAGCAATTTTCTAAATTTATTAATTGTTTTTCTTAGAATTAGTCTTTATGTAAATGTAACTCATAATTACTTAATTATGCTTGAATACGTTTCTGTCAAAACCACTTGAACACTTCCTTTTAACAAGAAGGAACTTTTTGAAACGGATTTCATCAACTCTTAACATACAAATATTAATCAATGCTATCAAATCAATAAAATGTTTCGAAGTGTTTTCTTACCTATAAATTTGACTTGCATGATATTATTTTATTTGCATCCATCAAATTTTCATCCAAGTACAAGAATATATTGGTGTAAAAAACATGGGAAGTTTTGGCAAAAACATCTCCTCAACACTATTTCTTTTTATCGGTATACTTATGATCATTACGCCAGGGTTTGCGATTCGTACTAATGAAGAAAATCCTGAGCTTTCTCAACATTTGGAAGAGTGCCACACAAAGGTGACAAAACGTTGTGCAATAGAAATCTCTAATAGTATATACACCAACAATACTCCATCAGAATATTGTTGCCAAAAGCATATAACAACCGGGAAAGCATGCCATGATGATTTCATAAAACTATTCATTTCAAAAGTTCCAAAGGAAAAGGTAGCTTTTGTTGCAGCTAAGGGTGACCAAATTTGGAACTATTGTGCTGCCATTGTAGCCTTGGCACCTGTTGCTTCAACCCTTCCTATTCTACCTTGAATTGTACTAGTATAAGTTGTATGCAATAATAGGTGTTTTTATGATGCACGGTAACATTGAAGTCTTTGGATAACCATTTTGTTACTTCTTTTTTTTACTATATTTCATTTTCTCATAAGACAACCTAATGGGTCGAGCACTTGTTGGATTTGATATAAATGTTTATGTATTTAAATATGAAGGTTTATTTTCATTTTCTCATAAATGGGTTGAGCTCAAGACACAATAATATTGTGGATTGTAATAAAATTATTTTTGCTCAAGTTTTACTTTCATTTTATTCCTTTTAATTTGGGTTATTTTAGGATCAAACTTGATGGTCTATTTCACTTGGGTTTATATTAGGGTTCTTGCGGTGTCAAGGAAGAAATCTGACACTCGGTTGATGCTTTATATCATAACCCAATTTCGGATCTCCTAAAATGGTTTTATAACAAAGTACATTTTTTATTTAAAAATCTATAAACAAAATTAAAAATTAAAAATCCAAAAATATTTTTGAAAAACGAGGAGATAAGTCTATAAGCTTTAACAGGACAGAAGGGCAGAAGAAAAGTGACATTGTGATATTTTGACAAGACAAACTGAAGAAAGACTTAACGAAAAGAAAGTTGAGGTTGAAATCCAAACGTGACCAAAAATTAAAGCATTAATTAAGTTTAAGGGCTTAATTAAATTTCCAATAGGTTTAATTGACTTAAGTAAAAGAAAGTTTATTATGTCAAGGTGAAAAGGTTACACTAATGATGTAAGAATAAGTATGGTATAAACTCAACTTGGACTTTAATGTTTGATACTAACATGTTTTGTATTTGTTATCTTGTTCACTTTTAGTACTTTGTTTGTTAAATGGTTAATCTAGATTTGTGTTGTATAACCCTTGGTACAACAAATACTTGGCACTTTCATAGCCCAACTGTATGGTATAACCGACACCTGTGCTATGAAAGGAACTTGATTTGTTGTTAACATAAGTTATAATCATGAGTACCTGACAACATTTACAAGTATTAGCATTATTCGAATAAGATAACTATTGCAATCTTGTTAACAATTTATAATCCGATTGGAACCTCCTTTGTGTGTGGTTTTCAGTTGAGTAATAAAAAGAGTTTATACTATACTTGTTTGAAATACCATTAGTGAATCCTCTAATCTTGACAATTATTTTATTCTTGTTTAATCCTTATATCAATATCACATCTCAAAGCTCTCTTCAACTCCTTTTCTGTTATTATTTATTTCTTTATTTGTAGTTTATACAGTTAACCTCCTTATGATTCGACCCCGGTCTTACCAGGTTATTTATTACTTTAACACTCCTACACTTGGGAGAAGACATCAACTCTTTGGTCATGTCATGTAGTACAAAAGTAAGGGGTGAGGATGGTGTCCTTTTTGGAGGAGAAATGTAGTATTAAATGGCCTTAAAAAAGCAAGTTGTTTTGGTCAAAACAAGACCAAAACATATTGTTTCATTTAAATTAAATAATGTTGTTTTTGGGTTTTTGACCTAAATTAGTTCATTAACCTCGTTTTAATTTCACCCCTAATCTTTTAATTTATTTAATTAAGTCCTTAATTGAATTTTGATTCTCTAAATTAATTCAATTTTACCCCTGCCATGTTTTAAAATGACCCCCTGAGTTTAACGCCTTTTTCATCTTGGTCATTGATTTTAGATATTTTCAATAATGTTTTTTTTTTAATTTGACCCAAATTAATTCTGAAACTTACTTAAACCTTTGGGCCTATGTTTAAATCAAATTGGCCTTTTAAAACTCTAATTAAGTCCACATACTTAATTTTTATACAGATTCGTCCAATATTCATTTAATTTGACCTTAAATCTGTATTGTCTTTCAATCTAAGGTACAATTAGGTTCCTGATTTTGTCCAAAATCTCAATTTGTTCTTATATGCATTTGAAACCTTTCTCTGCTCGGTCTTGCCAAGTTGCCAATCTTTTTTCATTTTTTTGTTTTTTTTCTTTATTTCATTTTGTTTTATTTTTTAATTTAATTTTAAAAGAAAAGAATAATTTTGGGGGAAATCTAAAATTGGGTTGTGACAATAATAACTACTTTTATTCTTACGCTGACTCGGGCTTTACCCTAGATCGACTTTTGAGTTAGGTTTTAAAACTATGATAAAAAACTTTTTTATCCTTACTTGTCTTCATTGGAAAATTTTGGAATTAAAAGTTTTTTACAAGCATATTTTAGGAATAAAAAATAAAAAATATTGTCTTTAGAGACATATCTTATACGTACCTCCTATTTTGAAAGTATAGAAATTTACTTTAAAAGTATCATATGCTCTAAAATTGTCCTAGATATAGATTTAATTTTATGTCTCTATCTCTATATCTTCAACCAAGCACTGCCAGAAAATTGGCAAATACAAATGAAATAGTCTGTCGGTAGATTATGGTGAACTTTACTAACAGAATAGTCCCTCACTGTATCCATTGGTAAACATCGACAAAAATATTTTCTCGGTATATACCAAGGTAATTATAGTGGGAAAAAAAGGTATTAAAACAAAGCCAAAATATATAATGAAATGTCATTTATACAGACAGAATAACCGACAAATTAACCCGTTGATGAAATCTATATGTAATGTCATCATTCATATTTAATTTATGACTTGGTAAGCGACCCCTTCCCCCATTTCATCCTAACTCTGCAACAAACAACATATCCCCTATAATTTTAGCAGAAATGAACCTCCCACCACAAATTTAGCAAACCCAACACTCAGTCTATCAGCATCTCTGTTCTGATTCAAATTTTATTGAGGATTCCCCACATCATGTAAAGAAGTTACCCATATTTTCTTTAAACCCAAATTTAAAATGTTAATTTTTATTGCATATTTTGTAATATATGTATTTTGTTTGGGTGTTTACTTGTTTTATAGCTTTTTTTCCATAGAAATTTATTGTATGAATGTATGATTTGTACATGTTAGAGTTTGTTTGAGATTTTAAAAAATTATATATATTTTTTAAATTGATGAAATTTATTTTGAATTTTTGACTGGTGTTTTGTAATGAAATAAATAATGGCTTATTTAACAAGTTTGTTTTATATTTTTTCAATTTTGTTGTTAAGTTGAAAATTTCAGTAAATGTATAGAAATTTGAATTTATGTGATAATGCATTAAGAGTACTATTAAAATAGATTGAATAAATTTGAATTAAACCAATGTTAGCTAATTTATTTAGTTTACATAATTAATTAATACATGTTGTCATCAATATTCTATACAGGTTTGATATAAGTAATGGATGATCATTCATGGATGTATCGAGATTCACTCGAAATGTTGTATAAGATGGATTATTGTAATGGAGTTGAGGGTTTTATTAATTATATACTATCTAATTCAAGAAATGTTAGTGGAGATGGTATTAGATATCTATGTAAGAGGTGTAAAAATAAAAAGTTTGAAAGTCAATTGGGCAAAAATTAGAAGAATTAATTAATTCTATGGGTTTCGTGGATTCAATCAAGGACTCAATTGAAGAAAAATAAAGTTTAGATGCCTATTTCAGATCAATTCGCTAAGATTGGAAGATTAGAAACACAATTGAAGTTTGGAAAACCTGTCTTAAGGACCTAAACAAGTCACCATTCCTTGAACAAAAATGGGGTGTGCCAAACATGCCTTTAGGTTTGGGTTGGGGTTGGCCTAAACACATAGGCTGAGCCTCTTTGGCTCGAGGCCTAAGCCCAATCAATTTTTGGGATGAGGCCCAACTCAACCAAATTCAGTTGGGCACAGATGACCCAATAGACCCTATTATATATGTATATGCTGGACCCAACCCTTTTACATGGGTTGGGCTAAAACCAGGGTCTAACTTTATTTTTTTCTTCAGCAGTAGAACGTGAATTGTTTCATGTTCTACATGATTTTTCTAAGAACATAATACAATTTGAAAAATAGAAAAGAGGAAGAAGTTGATGGAAGGATACTTGGCCTAATGGGTTTTTATTGCTGGCTTGGGTTGCTAGAGTAACTGATGGTTGCTGATGGATTACAGTGCAGCTGGTGGTGGTGTATTTAGTGCCTTAGGGAGATAAGAAAACTCGTTGGTGTGGCTATTGAAGGGTGACGATAATGGTGGTGGAGGTGGTTGTTGGTAAGGTTTTTGGTTTTATTGGCTGTAAAAAGGAGTGGTGCTATGCCAAAGAGGGCTTGATTTCAGTTTATCCTTGGTTCGGTACAAAAACGGTGGCTGGTTTGAGTTGAATAGTGTTGGTTTTCTTTTGTTTAGGCTGGTACAAGGGTCTCTTTTGGCTTATTATTTTCTCCTCATCTTTGCACGAAACTCACCTCTATTTAGAAGGGATGAAAAAAGAACATGAGGTGTTTCTTGGGCATGGTTTGTGGCCATTGATTTACTTGGGAATGATCCCAACCATTGGCCATAAACCAATAACCTGGTACTACAAAACAAAACTGTCAAAGGTGGTCAGGTCAACGGTTTTAGGCGTTTATTGTATTGGTTGTAGGCCTGCAAACTTGCGGAGAAAGGACTAAGGGTGTAGTACAAAAGTCAGGGGTGAGAATGGTGTCTTTTTTAGAGGAGAAATCTAGTATGAAATGGCCTTAAAAAACCAAGTTATTTGGTCAAACAACACTAAAACATGTTGTTTCATTTAAATAAAATAATGTTGTTTTTAAGTTTTTGACCTAAATTAGGTCATTAATCCCGTTTTAATTTCACCCCTAATATTTTAATTTATTCAATTAAGTCTTTAATTGAATTTTGATTCTCTAAATTAATTCAATTTTACCCCTGCCAAGTTTTAAAATGACCCCTTGAGTTTAGCGCCTTTTTCATCTTGGTCCTTGATTTTAGATATTTTCAATAATGTTTTTTATTTGACCCAAATTAATTCTTAAACTTACTTAAACCTTTAATTGGACCTATGATTAAATCAAATTGGCCTATTAAAACTTTAATTAAGTCCACATACTTAATTTTTATATAGATTCGTCCAATATTCATTTAATTTGACCTTGAATCTGTATTGTCGTTCAATCTAAGGTACAATTAGGTTCCTGATTTTGTCCAAAATCTCAATTTGTTCCAACATGCATTTGAAACCCTTCTCTGCTCGGTCTTGCCAAGTTGCCAATCTTTTTTCTTTTTTCTTTTTTTCATTTCATTTTGTTTTATTTTTTAGTTTAATTTTAAAAGAAAAGGATAATTTTGGGGGAAATATAAAAGTTAGAGGCCAATCCAATATAGATGGATGTATCCATTCGAGAGGTTAGAGAATTATACATGCATCGTAATTAAAACTCTATTGTTTTTTTTTAATTCAAAACATTTATTTAATTTCATGCATGTACTTGCTCAACTTAAGAGGAAAGTAAAAAAAAGAAGCACATGTTTAGGCTTTGATATGCGAGGCTTATATTTTTTTAGAGATCTTAACATTTATCTCATATTACTTCGAGCTTTAATTGAGAATAAGATTAAACTGCGTTCCAAGGCATGACGATGGTGGGGAAGCCTTCGAGTAGGAACTTGCAATATTCTCCAATCCTAGATGACCTGTACCAAAAAATAGTGTGAGTGGAAGATACTTGACAAAAATCGAATTCAAACATGCACATAATTATATGCTATTTAACTGCGATGAATTGAAACCTTTTATTCAGTAAGTATAATAATTAACATGTTGTTACTTTCAAATAACTTATCTCTTAGAATATCATAAATTAATAGATTGTTGAGTTCCTCATAGCTAACATCATCAATTTTTACTATCTCAAAACTCACAGCTGATTGAATTCTAAATATTTTGATTACAAGATGAACAATTTTCCATGTGGTTTAGAACACATGTAGGAACTATTTCATTATTCTTGTCTCTCGATATGCTTAATTTCATTACACATTTCTTGTTAACTATTAATGGTTGTAATTCATGTACTAGGTTTATCAATTGGGTGAGAATGCTAGTGTTACTTTGAATTTGCTAGGTCTGGGTCCTACAAGATAGGTGAAGTGCCACAATAGGTATTTTGTCAATGAACATGTTTTTATACTGAAGAGTATAGCCAGGGTAGAAAGACATATAACAATGGAGTATGTGTTTAGGGATCGGTTTTTAATGAGTTCGAGGTTGACTACTATGAAAAGTTAGAAGAGGTCATTGAATTGCAATTTCATAGTGACCAGAATAGAATTTTCTTATTCAAATGTTATTGGTAGGATACCACTGATAGAGAAATCAAAGTAGATCCCTATCATGGTTTCATCAAAATTAATACAAAGCCTAGACCCCACAATGTCAATGATGTCTTTGTTTTCACCAAACAATGCCAGCAAGTTTATTACACACAAACTCTTTCTTTTAGAAAGGATCGTTCAAGAGTTGATTGGTTATCCATAGTGAAAACCAAACCCACATGTCGTGTCCAAGTTGTTCAGGATTGTAACGATGAAGTAACTATGGGAGATGATGTCTTTGAGCTTGATGACTTAGTTGATCTATATCAAGTTGCTTCGTCTACCGACTTAATTAAAAGAAAATTTAACTTTTTGCATCACTGAGAATACTTTTATTGATGTTGACTTTGAGGAGTTAAATGATGTTTTCAGAACTAGCAGACATACATAAGTTGATGAAGATGATGATAATGACGAAATCAAAATAGAAAATTGTGATGGAGATGATGATGACAAAGATAAAATTGAAGAAGAAGATGACAATTCTGATTAATATGCACAACATGAATTTGTAATGAAATTAACTATAATGTAATATTTCTGGATGAAATTAACTTTGATGTAATGACAATGACGTGAATTTATTATTACGAGACAAGGAAACATTTACTTTTTATGATTTTATTATTATACATAAAACTTGTGTTACTGTATTGTGTGTGCTGTTGAGATATTAAGTATTTACAACATAGATAGATAAGGAATACATATATAATTTGGCCATATAAACTATTTGATATTGATGGAATTACTAGCAAACCGTAAAATACCAATAGATACATCGACAAATTAAGTCTGTCGGTATATTCCAGAGAGTTTTGGAACTATTCACTTCTCAATGGCACAGTTCATTGTACTTTTCACACACCACATCACCAAAGGATTGCATCTGTCAATATATTATAGAGAGCTTTGAAATTGTTCACTTCTTAATGTCACTGTTCACTATGTTCATTACATATGGCATCACCGACGGATTAAGTCTTTCCGTATTTTCCCAAGCGTTTTGGAACTATTTACTTCTCATTGGCACTGTTCACTATGTTCATTCCATACGACATCATTGATGAATTAAGTCCGTCAGTATTTTCCGTCAGTATTTTCTCGAGAGCTTTGGAGCTGTTCACTTCTCAATGACACTGTTAATTATTATTCCTTACAGATAGAATCACCGATAGACTGAAAAGTCATTGGTGATATTTGAGAGGTTTCTAACATTTTTTATTAAATTGAAAATTTCAATTAAATGTTATAGACGGAAACACCAAAGTAAATGTTAAAAAAATTAATATTTAATTATTTTTCGGTAAAAAAATCCCAAATTAAAAGGCAAAAATCCTTTTTTTTTGATCAAATGTTAGAATTATATAGATCAAAAAGATAGACGAACTGGAAAACCAGCAAGCCTATTATACACCTGTACAGGTCAAGCTAGAGGGAACAGGCTCCCAGCTAGCACAAGGAAAAGAAAACAACATAAGGAAACAGGCCATCGGTTATTTCAGGAACCCAAGAACCAAGTGCCAAGAATAGAAAAGGCAAAAATCCTTAATTTCATAACAGGCGAGCATTTCTTCTTCTTCTTCTTCTTCTTCTTCTTCTCTCTTCCTTTAATGCAAAAAACAAAAACATCTCAATTTTTCTTTCTCTTCTGTCTCTCATTCTCTCCTCCTTAACTCTCTTTTTGCTCTTTTGTTCTCTGCCACGCATGTCAGATATGTCCTTCTCTTCTATTCTTACTTTCTCTTCTTATTTTTATCTTTTTTTGTTAATTAACGTCTCTCTCTTCTCCTTTTTTTTGTTATTTGTTTTTTTTTCTCTTCTCATTTTTAATATCAACAAAATTAAGGTAAGATTTTTCTTATTTATTCTCTTTTTTGTTTTTTTTCCATTGTATTTTTTTTTGTTTTTGAATTTTTTTGTTTTTAATAATTGTTGGAATGTTTTTCATATGAGAACAATTTTGTTGTATTTAGATGATGTATTAGAACAAGAAGCTCATTTAAGAGCAAGAAAAAATGATTTGAAACTTGGTTGATGTTTTCTAACTTATTCTTCCAATCATATGTGAAATTATCAAAGACAAAAATGGTTGAGAAATTAATCTCAAATATGACACAACTGCAGTTGAGCTGTAAGCATCGATTTTGGAGGTTTAAACTCATTTATGGTTTAGGAAACTGTTTAAGAGTTTTTCTAGAAGATGGTGTTTGTATTAACAACGACCTTCCCCATTTATGGAGGCATGTAATTGATTGACTATACTCAAGTTTAGGTTACTTGTCCTCATAATCATAAAAATCATGCTCGCTGATAAAAGTTCTGAGATTTCTGGTTTTTGTTTGAAGAGTTCTCATGCTTCCATATTTAATAATTGTCATGTAGACTAAAGTTCAAGTTACTCGTCCTTATTAGCAATGTAATTGACCACACTCAAGTTTTAATTACTCATCCTCATATTAAGAATATTGTAGACAAATAAAACTTCCTAAGAATTCTGGTTGTTGTTTGAAGAGTATAAGGAATAAGATTGATTTTAAATATTATTATAAGTTAATAGTCATTACACCATTAAACAGTTTTACCGACGGACTAATTCCGTCGGTGACAGGAATGAACTCCATCGGTGAAATACTTACCGACGGCCTCACCGACAGAACACGTCTGTCGGTATACTAGTCATCGAAAACTCCCATTTTCGTCGCTAAGTCTGTCACAAATAAAAAAAACACCCACCGACGGAACACTGACGGTCTTACAGACGAATACGCGCGCGCTAAAAAAAAAGTTTCCCATGGGAACAATACCGACGGAATAAATCCGTCTGTAATTTCAACCGTAATTACCGATGGAATATCTGTCGGTAATTATGGCATCAGTAGTAATTGTTTGCCAACCCTCTATGAAATACCGATGGATACTATCCGTCGGTAAATCCGTTTGTATGTAATCACCGACGGAATATAACCGTCTATGCTGAAAGAGAACTTCTATGCTGCCAAGTTCATGATGAAACCCCTCGGTTTAGGATACCAAAAAATTGACATGTGCCCTAACTTCTGCATGTTATACTACCTTGAAAATGCTGAGCTGACCGAGTGCATGACATGTGGGCATTCCCGTTCCAAACCCAGAACTGGAAGAGTAAAGACTCTCGTGGCATATAAAAAACTTAGATACTTCCCAATCACACCTAGACT
>Ga0325411_1006702_pt1 | contig 12618 bp, 10 predicted proteins | sample PopdelMetagenome_13_FD_206181 | JGI IMG/M metagenome (GOLD analysis project Ga0325411, IMG submission 206181) | Populus deltoides microbial communities from Bellville, Georgia, United States - Xylem-PdIQD-R4 | ecosystem: Host-associated > Plants > Phyllosphere > Stem > Wood/Secondary xylem... | reverse complement strand
ATATTTATTAAAATTAACTCGGTTAAATGTTACATGAATTTAATTAAATTAACTAAATTACCAGTTAAATTTGATTGAGTTTTAACCAATTTAACAAAAACAAATCCAGTCTAGTTTATGTATCCAAGTTAAATAGATATGCTTATAGGTACGCCAACCAAATTAGTATGGGAGTAGTTGTTGTGGTATGGATCTCTACACCATTTTATTCGTATTATTTGAGAAATTAATTTAATATGCTCTTCCCGCTTAGTTTAGTTGTACTCTAATATAACAGTTAATGTCAAGGTATTGTTTGGAATTATGATTAAATTATAATTAAATTTTTTTTTGTGTTTGTAAATCATTTTAATATATTAATATTAAAAATAATTTTAAAAAAATAAAAAAATATATTATTTTAATATATAAAAAAACACTTAAAATTTTTTTTTAACACATTTATAAATATAGGAAGATACCCACTAACTAACCCATGCTGCATCTTCTAGTGCGCTGGGTAGAAAGGGAGGCAAGAACTGCATTGCTATACACGAATCGGTTTGACTTGATACTTACATTGAGTGCATATTTTGTATTGTATTTAACCTCTGTTTATGTATATTTGAAAAATATATTTATTTAAAAATAATATTTTTTAATGTTTTATATTGATATAATGATAATGAAAAAAAAATTAAAAAAATTATTTTAATATATTTTAAAAGCTTTTAAAAAATATTCATACTAAACATGCACTTGGACCATTCCCGAGGCCTCCTCCTACGCTGCCAGGAGTAGAGAGGAGGTTTTTCACTCTTGTTGAGAAAGAAGAAATGCCCTAGCTAGCTCAGCTTCTTGGTTCTTGAGTATGTCCTCTCCCAGGACCGGAATGATTATCCCTTCTCGATGGGTCCGAATTCTTCCCTGAATGTCGTCGGGTATTGAAACCGTCACGCGTAATCTGCAGAGGTGTGTCCGCCCCCTGAGTGAATGAGAAAGAAAGGATTTCTCGCAGCAACCTCCAGAACTTTTTCGTAAGAGCATTCGGTATTGGGATCATGCATGTATCCATTGAAGAAGATCCTCTGTCTTCCCTCTTCTTAGAAGAAAAAGAAAATCCTAACAAAATCGATAAAATAGAAGAAATATGAGTGGATAGAATTTTAAAAGATACACGAGTCACTGGATTGGTGACAAATCATGATCCAAGGCTCAATTTTTTTAAAAGTTTTTTTTTCTTTCTCATTTATCGTTTTTTATAATTAATTAGTGCTTTCTGTAAAAAAAAAAATCGAAACAAAAAGACGAGGAAATCTTAACTTAGAGACTAGACCAAGGAGAAAACGGGAAGGACAACAGTCATAGGAAATAAAGTTTTCCGAAGATGATGACACCGAAGGACTCCCTAGCTGTCAGGGAGTTCTAGGTGGGCTTCAAGGAGGAATTTATCTTGTTGTTAAGGATCCGGACCACAGCACCACGGGTGCGGTTTTGGTAGGGTTGTGTCCGATAATAAGGGCTCACCTGGGCTACGCTATAGCCGAAGGCCGTGCATGTTCTTGGTGCCAGTTTGCTGTCTTTTCTATTTTTTAAATTATTTTTTATTTTAAAAATATTAAATTAATATTTTTTTTATTTTTATGAGTTAATATTAAAATTTTAAAAATTATTATTTTAATATTTTTTAATTAAAAATTATTTTTTTAAAGCATATTGCACCAAGCTAAGCTAAAAAAATCGGTACAAGATGGGTTTTGAGCCATTATCGCGGCCGAACACACAATGGGCCAATAGCAAACTGATTTAGAGTGTGTTTGATATTGTGGTAGCTGTTATGATTGTGGTTGAAAAAAAATGATTTTAATAAAAGCATTTTTTCTGTGGTTTGTAAATATATTTTGTGTACTTGGTTAAAAGTGTAGTTTGACTTTATTATAGTAAAAACATGTTTGTTTAAAATTGTAGTTGCGGTTAATGATCTATATAAAATTATTAAAAAGGGCATAAATGAAATAATTCTTTGTGTCAAGAGGACACAAAACATGTAGTCCAAATAAAAACTGGCAAAAAAAAAATATGGTGAAATTACAAATTGTGTGATAATGAAGGACCGGAAAACAAGACAGCCTCGTGGATTTGGCTTTGTGACCTATTCAGATCCATGTGCTGTAGATCAAGTCATTCAGGATACTCTTATTATCAATGGCAAACAAGTACGATTTTGCTGTTGGATTTAAATACTGAACATCATCCTTTTCTCTTCTTCTTTCCCCCCCCAAAAATCCGTGACCAGGGAATCGGCCAGTTAAGGTGAGTGTGTGAGATTGATGTGAGCTTGGCATGACACAGGGAAGCACAATAAAGAGAGCACGAGAAGATCGCAGAGAGGAAAAGCAGCAACAAAGAAACGGTATGAGGTCTGTGCGAGGTTGAGACAGGGAAGCTGCGGGGAGGAGGACAACACGATGAGACGAGGGAATCTATGAAGGAGGAGAGACGATGGCAGCTTTGTTTGGGAGGTGAATCAGTTGAGGAGGAGAGACGATGGAAGCCATGGTGGAGGAGGAGACCCTAATGGATGAGAACAGATTGGGCTAATTAATTTTTTTGGTAATGAACATTATTGTTTACAGTGTTTTCTGAACATCAGCCACGACAAAAGCAAGGTAGAGTTGCTTTTGCTACTTTCGTGTTTAGAACGCATATTTGTATGGGACCCAGGCGATTAAAATTGTAATTAACTGTTAACCAAACAGCTTGCAAACTAGAAACGCATGAAACGTGGACACTACCACGTAAACAAACAGGTTCTAACAAAAATTTGGATGGGAAAGTTGCTAGTGTTAGTATTGTCAGTGGATTTGATCTTGGCAAGATTTATCGATCCTGTGATCAAAGTAAATCTCATGAACATTGTTAAAAGAAAATTCTTAATCGATAGCAATAATTTCTATATATTAATATGTAATTACTTCGATATTACTTGAAAGCTATATTATTTCTTAACTTCATTTATAAACCTTGAATATTTACAGTCCATTTCTTTCCTTATTTAGCATACGCTATTAATTGATCTAGCAAATCTCGTGTTGAAGGGAGTTTACTTATTAATGCTAAGAGAATAATATTCTGCCCTTTCTTATGATCAGAAGCCATAAATTTACTCAAATTTGAATTCGATAATGAATTAAATTATGGTTTCTACATTCAATCAAACTGATAACGACGTCATGGACAATGGATCTTGGGCTGGAACGCCCATCCATGATGTAATCGATCCATCAGAAACAGATGGGTCTATGTAATACCCACCCATCTGCCATGGCAAATGTTTGAAGAGCCCATTAAAACAGGTCCATTCTACTGTCCTTTTCAATGGCTGCCTTAAAAACAAAATAGTAATAATAAAATAAATATACATACATACTAGTTGAGACTTATAATACATAGTCAAATAATCAAAATCATAGATCTAATCCTTCATATGAGTTGACTTTATACATTAGATCTTGGCCTAAACTTGGTCTCAAAGGACATAACTAGCTTGAATCTTGGATATTTGATCCAAGAGTACAAGAATTGGTCTCATCATCTTCAAAATATCCCATAAAAGGGCAAGAAGAGCTACAAACTAACCAAGAAGTAAGCAAGCAAACAGAAGGGACACAGCCAACAGAAGGGACACAGCCATGAATCGGAACTTAGGTGCTTTTTGGATTGGATTGGTTGGTGCAACCATCACCTTGTCTGCTTACTCACAGACTTTTGTCTCTCCTACACAGTGTATCACCATTGGTCTCTTTGTTCTCACGTTTGGCTTGCTTGTCAGAGAAGGTTTCATTTCCCTTTAGTTGCCTAATAATGTTTGTGTTGTATTAATTATATTTTGACGGAAGAAATTATTTCTACCATTTATTTGATGATGCACAGTACTGCTTTCTGTTTTTGGTTTTCGATCAGGATTATGCAACTTTTTTACGTGTCTTGTGTTTTTCTTCTTCTTCTGGGAATGTTTATGTAATTAATTATTTGGTTTTAGTAATTGCACAAGCTCCTTGATGTCAACTTTCATTGTTCGTGGCTATTTAATTACTGTCTCACAGTAGCTTTACGAAAGCTAAAATTAATGATTTATGGACGAGGAAAGTTCTCCATGCCCACGCCAAATGCATATTAAACTTGTGTTGGAAGGCACGATGCATCAATGTTTTGTATGCTAGCTTTTCCAAAGCTTCTGTCCTGGGTAAAATGGTGGTCTTCCCTTCTGTTCTTTTTGAATTGAAGGGTTTTTTTTTTTTTTTTGAATAACAAAAGAAGAACTTGACAAAGAGCGTTTTTGAATGATGTTAATTTTACTGAAGATTTCCTCATCGAAACCATTCTCCTCAAAGTTTCAATTGCTGTATTCATGATTTTGTATTACTCGAGGTTTTTTAATAATGTATGATATATTTAAGAAATGATTTTGGATAAATTATTATGTATATATAAAACATCATCTAGTTTTTATTTTTTATTATTAGATAAACACCATTGAATCCGTCCATGATATGAAAACAAAACACTCGAAAATGAAAAATAAAAATAAAAATGAGAAAGGTTATACATAAATTGTAAGAATTTTGATTTGAATTACAGATTCTTGTCCATCTGCATTATTATTTGCAAAAGAAATTCCAACTTTCTAAGTCAAACAACCCTCACAAAGATGTCTACATTACTTGGGAGCTGGCACAACGTATATGCTACTATTTCTACCAATTTACTCTCTTTTCTTTGTATTTTGTACTCTGAAAAATGACAACAAATCACAATGGTTCTTGTAAAAGTAAAAAAAAAAAAACAGTTTCCCTAGTGTTCAGCAGAAAATGAATGCCCAGATTGCTTCAATGATCTGCAACAACGATAAGAAAAAATTGTCCCCAAAGAATGACAGTGTTGTAGTTTCTTGAAGACAAGAAACAACGTAGGAACGACAAGTATTGGGAGGAGACAATGCTTGGCCATGATTCTTGTTTGCTAAGAGTTGGGAACAAAGGTGCCGATGTAACCAAATCCAGCAATGAAGAAGGCAATAGATTGAAGGAAGAGGAAAATGTAGTATCTGTTCTTTCCAAAGGCAAAATCATAGCATCCACAGAAGAAGAGATAGGCTCCAGCACAAAGTTCTAGCCAATGTAATCTGTTAACATTCAACCATTAAGAAAACAATATCAGAATCGTTAAAAACTGGTTCCTGATAACCTCATATAGGAATCATGTATGTTAAGTCTACCTTTCTCCTATCCTAATCCGCGGTTTCTTGGTAGCTTTAGCAGGTAATTTTCCCTTGAGAGCATCTCCTAGTTTTTCAGTGACAACCCATTCATTCACTCTTCCTATCTCCAGCAAACCTATGAAAGTTGCCTTCGTCCGGTGGAGGGACATGACATTCTCAAATAGGATCCAGAAAACCATCAGGTGGAGTGATCTGCAAGATTATGCAGGTTCAGAAGGATTAGGAATTTACAAATAACATCAGTTTTACGAAACTGGACAGTAAGAAAGTTTGGTTAAATTTAGTATAGATGGACAGACCTAGGAGTTCCAACAGCATTGAGGAGAGTTACAATTGAAGGAATATAGACAGCTCCCCACATAGGAACGCTTACTTCAGGAACCAGAACAGTTGAAGGCAAAACAACACAGTAGAATACAAATGTGACAATGTGTGCCACAATCTTTCGGACGAAGAAGAAGCTGTAGATCACATAACACTTCTTCCACAGTGACACTTTCTGCAGTAAATTGTATGCTATTAGTTAAAACTGGAAGATGAACCAACAATTTAGTCTCATTTTTCTGTTTTCTTAACTATCAGACCAAAAGGAAAAAGATAGTGTACCTTGTTTTTTACTATTTCGATTGCCATTTTCTTAAAGAGATTTGCAGGCCCACAAGACCATCTGTGTTGCTGATATCGGTAGGCTTTGAAAGTACTTGGTAATTCATTTTTCACCTAAAAATGCAAAAAAATCAACCAAGTTGTATTAACAAGTGGCCGCATGTGATTAGCAGAGGACTTGCATATCTAACAACTTTTCTGACATACGTACTAATCACCTAGCCAGCTGGTAAGGTTGGTGGCTAATCAAAATTTGGTGGATTTTTCATTTGTAATATTTTTTATGAAAGTCATTAAGACTGAAAATGATACCTTGAGGTCACCAACATAAACAAACTTCCAGCCTTTCAGACTAGCTCTTACTGCCAAATCCATGTCCTCCACCGTTGTTCGATCCTTCCAACCTCCAGCTTCATTGACTGCTGAAATTCTCCACACACCAGCAGTACCTGCACCAAATGTCCAAATTTGTATCAACATGTCTCAGACATGAAAACTGATTGCACATTAAAGAGAAAATCAAACCATGTTACTGCTTTTTCAATATGAATCTTACCATTGAAGCCAAAGAAAGCATAGGTTGCAGACCCCACTTCTTGCTCCACAGTGAAATGGTAATCCAATGACATCTCTTGCATCCTTGTCATTAAGCACTCATCAGAGTTGACTACAAAGAATCAGTCCAAAAAAAAAAGTTATGATCAGACCAATGTTCAATTATTATTTAGTATTCCTCAATGATTAACTTAACGATGCTTAAAGTACCAATCAAGATTACCAAATTTCCAGCGAGCTTGAACAAGAGCAATTTCAGGATTGTGAACCAGAAATGGTATGGTGCGCCAAAGATAGTTAGGTTCAGGCTGGAAATCAGCATCAAATATGGCCACATAATCACATTGTTTAACATAGCTGTGCTTCATGCCTTCTTTAAGAGCTCCTGCCTTGTATCCTTTCCTGTTGTCCCTAATCTCATACTTTATGTTAATGCCTTTGCTTGCCCATCTCTGACATTCTAGTTCCACCAAGCTCTGCATATATTTTTGACATGTCATTTACTTTGGAAAAAAATACAAGTCCGTCAGCAAACTACAAGGAGACTGGAGAGTTAAGAGGTAGAAACCTTAATGGCAGGGTCAGTTGAGTCATCAAGAACTTGGATTATGATCCGGTCGGACGGCCATGACAGCCCACAGGCAGCTCCAATGGACAACTGATAAACCTGAAAACAATAGAACAGTAGAGATTAGAACACGGCAAAACTATAAACAAAAAGCAATAGTTCAGGAGGAAAAAAAAAGTACCTCTTTTTCGTTGTACATTGGAATCTGCACTAGAACCATAGGATAAGCTGAATTACCAACCTCAATATCATCCTTCATAGGCTCCCATTTGTACATCTTATTTGGTTTTTTTCCAAACAACTTCACAAAAACTATAACAATTCCCATATACACTCGTTCAATGAAAAGCATTATTGACATGCCCAAGCACACTACAACCAACAGTTTCAAGACCGGCACGATCAATGGTTCTTTCAGTACTTTCCAAATCAATCCAAACTGGCCTGTAATATCATCGCGACCAGTAGGGAAAATGTTACTAGTAGATGATACACGATCCATTGGACTAAATGGCACTGGTACGATAAAGGGTACAAGGAAGGCTCAAAAATATGTGACACTTGTGTGTGCTTGGTTATATATATAGAGGGATATACTTCTTTGCGAAAAGAACAAGAATGACTCAATTCCTTTTGCTTTCGAGTCACGTTTAGGCAATGTGGAAGAGAGATAGCTAGGAAGATGGACTGGTGTCAGTGACTTGATTGTTGAAGCAGCTGTCACTCCATTGCAGAAGTAGACCCACTAGCCATATATGATCATGCACAGGTTGTAGATCTTTCAAAGGAAGCTAGCCAATGTGGAAAGCAAATAGCAATATAAAATGCTTACAAGACCCTCTTGTTTTTTTTTTTCCTTTCAGAGAGGAGAATATTTTGATCAAGTCTGGTATTCCCTTCTCTGCTATGTGATTAGATAAGAGAGGCCCTGGGGATTTTAAAGCTAAATGCATAGTGCTTAAATATTAAAATAAATAAATAAATAAAAGCTAAAAGGTGTGGAAGTACACACAATTGGATTCCTACAGTGAAGTTATTCTTTTACACTTCGGACTGGGAAAAACTTAAGCATTGAAGCAGAGTGTTTGTTGGTCTTTTCCACCGGCACAATAGCCATTAAAAAAATACAACAAAATTTATAATTATTGATCAAAGACTTTCTTAATTTTTCACCAACTTCTTAACAATAAAAATACTTTCTTGCTTTCAAAATAAAAAATTTATTAAACTGCTAGATAGAAGTATTTATGATTTTTCCATGACCCAGAGAACATGTTTTGAAGCGAAAAAAAACAAAAAAGAAAACTTTGCCTTTAAAGATATTTTAATATTTTCACATTGATATTTTATATAATTAACAGGTTCATAGGGGTGCTTTTGTATTTTCATATTTTTTTTCAATTTAATATTTAGAAATCTAGTGGCGCTGGTCATCAAGTAGATAGTGTTTACGCTATTTAGGTAGCGTATTTGACGCTACCAGATGGTCAAATCTGGTCATCCGTCATCTTACTAGATGTATAACTGTCTCCTCTTCCATATGGTATAGCGCATGTAGGCGTGTGGTTGTCGTATTGTTTTCGGTAGTCATTTGTTTTTGTTTTTGTTTTTGTTTTTTATTTTTTTTTGTTTCTTGACAGTTAAAATACATTATTATTCTCTTTGTTATTTGATTTTCAGTCTTAGTTCTCATTCTTTTAATTTTTTATTTCATTCTTACTTCTTTTATAGAAGTTTTTTTCAATTTAGTCCTTCAATTATAATTTCTCATATGTTTTGTTTTTCATTTCAGTCCTCCTTTTAATTTCTTGTTTCTTTCTTATTTATTTTAAAGTTTCAATCCTCATTCTTTTAATTTTTTATTTCATTTTATTTCTATTTAATACTTTAATTATAATTTGTATATATGATGTTTTTCGATTCGGTCTTTCTACTTTTGATTTTATATTTTTTCCCTTGACTCTTTTGTCAAAGGTTTTATAATTTATAATTTTATCCTTTAAATCAAATTTATGAATATTTTCAATAGTAATAATATTTATTTTAATTTGATCATTTTTCTTTTGATTTTTGATTTTTTCCTTTGCATTTTTGTCAAAGTTTTCATAGTTTTTAATTTTATCCTTCAAATTAATTTTATAATTTTTGTTATAATAATAGTGGTGGTAATAATACTAATAATGATAATTGTAGTGGTTGTAATAACAACAACAACAACAACGATAATAATACTGACAATATTATTAATAATACTTCTAACAATGATGATAATGTTAGTAATAGTGGTAATAATAATAGTTTATTATGATAGTAATAATGATGATAATAATTGTGGTAGTAATATTTATAATAGTAATAATAATAGTAGTAGTGATAACAGGAGGAGGAGCAGCAGCATCAATGCTAAAAGGTTTATTATGGTGGTGGTAGTGATTATGATATTAATATTTGTGGTAATAATAATTAAAATAGTAGTAATAATGATGATGATAATAATAATAATAATAATTTATTATTTGATGTTTTATTTGTTGGGAATTGAGTCTCATCACTTTTTCATGTATGATATTTCTGATCCAATATCTCGGTTATTGGTATGAAAAGTTTATATAACTTAATGTTTTTTTTATTTTTTAACTTTTTTTTATTGTTTAACAGTAATTTTTTAAAATAAAATACAATTATCTAAATTTCTCATTTTTATTGGAAACTCACACCACGCAAGATCCAAAATAAAAGATATAAAGATTTATTTTCCTCCGCGGACTTACATCATTGCAAAAAAAAAAAAAAAACCTACATGCTCTTGATATATTTTCTTTTATATTTGTAAAAATATGATTGGACCTGTTGTTACAGAGCGCGTACAAATAAACTATTAGAGTAAGAAATGCTAAATAAAACAACAAATAGTCAAATGGAAAAGTACTGATAATCTGATGCCGACAAAGAGATTTGGATTCTAGTTTTATTTGTCTTGCAAAATGTTTTCAACATTAATTGATGAGGGCTTTGCCTATCTTTATTGACAAACTGTGAAGTCCATTTCCTTAAGCTTGTAACTGACTCAAATGAGTTTAGCCTTCACTTTCATTCTCTTGACATTTGCCTCATCTATAGCTGCCTGCTTTGAGATTCATTTTCATTTTAATTTTAATTAGAAGGGCACTAATCAACAAAAAATGTTAATTTATTTTTAATTATTATTAGATTAGTTTTTCGATCGATAACGTACCGTCATAGATATTAAACCTAACCTAGAAAGTTAAGTTTAATAGATTTAATATTTATTTTTTATTAACCAAGAAAAATATTTATTTTTTCAAATAAATTATCGTGTCACTTTACAATCTGGATCTATTTTAAATTATATATCTAAATTGATCACCTATAATCTTGATCTTGTATTAGAGTTAATCATTTAATAATTTTACCACATTTTTAAATTTCAAATTCTCTTTGAATTTGAACTCGAAAAATAATAACAAAAAGCAAACTTACTAATCTAATTTTCATGTATAAAAGAGATGATAAAACACGTTCGATATGTTCCCTCACATGAGTATTCCATCTTCTGGTCACATTGAACTTCGTTTTGATGAACATGTCTGGATGCCAGCAAGCTTCCAAGACTAGATTTGGTTAATGCCAGTTCAGTTTTTGGCCTATGATCCTGTTTTTTTAACCTTGTTGCGTGGGGTTTGGAAATCATCATTGTAACACGAATTCTCTGGTCATCTTGTCTGTTGCTATGTGTCCCATCATTAACTCGATCACCAAGCATTCATGGGACCATACTGTTCACGAGCCATCTCTCATGTCCAAAATCATCAAATATCATGCCTTTGTTCTTGTTTTGTTTTGTAGTTGAATACGTTTTTCAAACCATTTTGTGCTTCAAACAGCATTAAGCTAGTGGTTTTTTTAGATATTGTTTTTCATAATAGGTTGATGTAAAAAAACAAAATAAAAATTAATTTAATATTTTTTTAATTGAAAAACACTCCACACCGCATTACCCAAATTAATCGTGCATTTGTATTATAATAATGATAATTAGATAGATATTAACCGAGGTAAAAGATATTCTCAATATCGCAAAGACCTGGGCGTATCAACTACCACCTTGATCCTTGACACATTATTATCCTTAATTTTGGCCAGCTACAAAGTTCAAAGGGTAATTATTTCGAGATATACTTAATCATGTTAATGATCAACCTCTTAATGAGAATATCTGTATGAATAAATATAATGGCAAGTATAGTAAAGATGACAAGGATCATGATATGTGCTGACAAGGCAGTCTCACCTTTAACCCAACTGGCAGAAAAACAAAAATTTAAGCAATCCTTGGCTTCACTCCTCTAGGTCTAGGGGAGCAGTACACAGCAATCAGTTCAAAAGAATTTAATTAAATAGATAAATAAATAAAAGCAATTCCCTTTTCTTATAAATGAAAGATTCTGGGTTGTTTTTGTTGTTTTTTTTTTCAGTAAAAGAACCTTATTTATTCGTAATAAATAAATAAATAAATATTCCCATATCATCAAGAAAGGGATGGCTTGTATCTCCGTCTATCATCTGATTTTAGTACAAGTCAACGTTTTTTGAAAAATAGAATATTCACATGCATGCTTCAATTAAATAGAAAATAATCAAGGTAGAATTCTCAGCTTAATTATAATGGATTGAAATCTTCTCAGATTAAAAATAGCATAATTAATTGTAGCACACATAAACAAAACAATGTTCATAATAATCTATCGAATCAGGCGTGCATTGAAATAACTTTGTAGACAATTGAACCATTTTTTTTTTCTTGAATTAGACGATTGATCTACTTAATTACCTTTATCTATACTACCACCAATCTTTCTGGTTTATCATCTTTTCCTTTGTACTATAGTTTATTAAAAATAGAATAAAAAAAAATACTCACCACCAAACCTTTTCTAAGAATATTATATTATAGAAAAAAAAATGCAAATCATGATTAATTTTTTTTTATAAAATAAATCGACACCCCAGCAACTGGATCACTGTAATAATCAAGAAAAGAATATGCTTTATACTGGTAGCTGGAGGCTCTGAAAATTATATAATAAGTTCAACGGAGCACATTGTTTCCTTGTTAAAGCTTCAATGGCCTCTCCTAGGCTACTAGGCAGGCTGCTACCCGCCACCGACAAGAAGAAATCTAACACGTGGCAAATGCGAAGCTTCGTGGTGATGAGTTGCACGCACCAAACCAGCACATTTAATATTACATAGCAACAATACATCGTTTTGTTACTATATCGTGAAAAAAAAGATAATAAATTATTTTTAAAATATATTTTTTTAAAACTATTTTAAAAATAAATTTATTTTTTTTTATCTCATCTTCATGTGTATTTAGTATTGTCATGGGCAATGAATTTTTCTCTCGTATTTTTACTGATATTAGCACTTGCAATAGAGTTTTTTTTTTTAATCTTTTTAACAAAAATAAATATTTTTATTATATCATGAGACCGTAGTCAAACACAGTGTGAGATTTTTTAACAATTTGCTAAAATATACCAACTACTTTCTGGGGGTCCATGAGTTGACGGGAAGAGCAAAAGGTGGGTTAGCCTATAGAATT
>Ga0325411_1006701_pt1 | contig 12618 bp, 8 predicted proteins | sample PopdelMetagenome_13_FD_206181 | JGI IMG/M metagenome (GOLD analysis project Ga0325411, IMG submission 206181) | Populus deltoides microbial communities from Bellville, Georgia, United States - Xylem-PdIQD-R4 | ecosystem: Host-associated > Plants > Phyllosphere > Stem > Wood/Secondary xylem... | reverse complement strand
ATTGGATAAACATTGACATAACATGACAATTTCACTCGAATATTTTTTATCACACAAGAGAGGAATTATTCAATATATTTTATTGTATTATTATTGAAGTAAAATATTTGATCTCATTCAATTAATTAATTTAAGGGGATTTTATTTGATCATATATCTTGCAACATTGGGGTTAAGAAGTCACTTTATAAAAAATTTCTAGAATAAAGCACTGGTTATAGCTAAAAAAAGTATTAGCACACATTACTTAAAGTAAGATTCATTGTGTGATTTATATGTGGCTTAACGATATTGATAGGTTTTTAACTGGTGGTTCGTCTATGGCCTAGAAAAAAATTTTACTTTTATGAATAAGTCTGACATTTTGAATTTTTTATGGGCTCGTATGCCAAAATGAATTCTTATGAAAATGGTTCATATAAGTGCTCTAATAAGGTTCACCCATCTTAAAAGGTAAAAGAGTTTTGCACCTCTTATATATTGTGGTAAAAGTACTTTCAATTAAAATTGATGAATATTTAGAATAATTTTAGGAATTTTCTAATCAATTCCTGATATTTAAATACAAGTTTAATTGTAGGTCTAATATTTATACCAAAATATTGACCATTAATTCTCATGGATTTAGTAAACTAGTTATTAAATTCAAAATCCATGCAAATATATATATTTTGAATTTACTAACTAGTTTACTAAATATATATATATATATATATATATATATATATATTTGAATTTTGTATAAAAATACTAAAACATACCGTGTATTTTATATTTTAATTTTTTAAAGCAAAATATGATTTCTAATTTTCGAGAGACTTGACTATATGTAATAGACAAAAATCATTTCTTTAAATTACTATTTTTGTTATTTTATATTTTTTTATATTTTTTAAGGCCATGTTTGGCAAAACCTATTTTTTTCTTTAGAAAAACTGCTAAAAAGCAAACCCAAGGGTGTGTTTGCCAAACACCTCTTTTGGCCAGAAATTCTTTTATAAAAAAAAATAACAAACCAAACAAAGCCTTAAATATCTTACCCGATTTTGACTTGTCTGGGTTAACTCTAAAACAAACCAAAAACAAAAACTCAAAGCCAAAATAGATTAAACATAAGAAAAACAAAAAAAATTCAATTTTTTTGGATAAAATGAATCAAACACAAAACAAATGAAGAACATGAAGAACATAGATCAAGCATAAAAAACCATCGATTATCACTCAAAAGTCATGATTTGATCATTATGTATTTTGGGTATTCTTTTATAAAAAAAAATAACAAACCAAACAAAGCCTTAAATATCTTACCTAATTTTGACTTGTCTGGGTTAACTCTAAAACAAACCAAAAACAAAAACTCAAAGCCAAAATAGATTAAACATAAGAAAAACAAAAAAAAAATCAATTTTTTTTTTATAAAATGAATCAAACACAAAACAAATGAAGAACATGAAGAACATAGATCAAGCATAAAAAACCATTGATTATCACTCAAAAGTTATGATTTGATCATTATGTATTTTGGGTAGTCGAAATGAATACGTGTTATTGATGTGTTTTAAATCTAGATTGTTTGCTAATCAAGTTGTTCGAAGGATTCTGTGCAAATAAATTGACAAAAAATGGTCTAAAAATAGAGCTAAGGTAATGTTCTTTCAAAGAACATGAAGAACACTGTCTTAGAAACCCAGAAACTGCCCAAAATTAAGTCAGCCATTGTCAAACCTAGAATGGTCATTTTAGGCCTCTAAAATATGCTATTTTAATTCCAACAAACCACATTATCAGTGAAAAACATGGTTGAAACAAAAAGAAACTAACAAAAACAATAAATCATCATAAATATGCATTAAGTTTCATTTTCCAAAACTGTCAAATCAAAACAAGGATGCTTAATCAATATGAGATTTAAAATTGACAATTTAACATTCCATAGGACTTAACCAAAACTCAAGAGCCTGGAACCATGTGTTAACCAAACAGAAAAACATCAACACCTTGCTGTCACATTTGGCAAATTTCAAATCAAACTAAAGTGCAATGTTAACACACTAAGACACCAATTTTTACGTCAATATATTAAAAAACATTGCATTTAAACAATAAATAGAGGATCCAACATGCCTTATGGACTCTACCTTTAAATTTTGCAAAAGTATACCTTCCAAGCTTAAAATATTCAACAGGAGTAGATTTTTGCTGCTGTTTTTCTCTCTTCTTATCTCTAAACCAGCAAAACCAAACCCTTGAACCTTTTTTGAGCTCTTGAACTCAATATTGAATCCCTTAAACCTTAACCAAATTTATTACCTCCTTTATTTTCTTCTCCCTCTTATTTAGGTATGATTCCCTCTCTTTTTATAGGATGATTCAAAGCTTATAAATGAGTTTGTTAGGGTTCTAACAAATCAAAACTAGGATGATTTTATCATAGGATAGATGGTTTTAGATCTAGATGGTTTTGATAAAACTTGGAGGATAAGGTGAAGTGTTTCAGCCCTTTGATCTTGAGAGGAGTGTTCTCAAACTTTGATAAGCACCATTTGGGAGTTTTTAAGTGTAAACACATAAAAAACGTTTGTGGTTTTCAGTTGACAGAGTACTTGCATTTGCCAGATGTGCTTTATAGTTTGTTCTCCTCTAGTGTCCTCTTTTCTCATTAGAAAATCTAGTTTTGAGTTCTGGATGTAGCTACCAACACCGGTCAGTGAGGTGTCCAGTATTATGACAATAGTTGCACTTCAACTCTGAATGTTTTCCTTTGAATGATCTGCCATCACCCATTTATTTTGATAAAAAAAAACATGCTCGGACATACCAGAGCTGAAGTTTTTATTACGACGCATTGTCTTGACATAATAATCATGGGTAGCTGCTGTTTTAGAATGAGTTTCATGATTCATCCACCTTCCTGTGAATTTCTTCACGCTGAATCGTTGTTGTCACAGACTTCAGAGATGGCTGTTTTGGGTTTATTAGGATATGGCTCCGCAGATCTTCAAAGTCAGAACTAAGGCTTGCCAAGAGCTGGAAAATTTTGTCTTCCTCTGTTCTTCTGCGTAGGATAACAACATCACAGGTGTGCGGGCGATAAATCTCTAGTTCGTTCCATAGACTTTTTAAATTTCCCAATAGTTGAACAAATGGTTTGTTATCTTGATGGAGATTTGCAATTTCACGGTGAATCTGAAAAATCCATGCTGCGTTGTTTTGGTTGCCATACATGTCATGAATGGCATTCCAAAGATCATGTGTGGATTCGAAGTAGCTGAAAATTTCAGCCAAGTTTCATTCCATAGAATTAAAAATCCAAGACATCACCAACTAATCTTCGGATAACTATATTTCATATTCGGGAGAGTCCACATCTGGAGAAGAAATTGAACCATTGATGAATCCCAATTTTGATCTTCCACCAAGAGCAATAGTGACAACTCTTGACCAAGGAAGATAATTGAATTCATTTAGCAATATTGAACTCAATCGTTGAACAATATTGGTGTCATCAATATTATTGCTTAAAAGAGGAGTTACCTTTGAACTTGAACTTTCTTCTATAAGTGGCTATAAAAAATTCTTCCATAAAAACAAAAACTAATGTTCAATTAATTATAGAAATCTAGCTCTGATACCATGTAGAAATTTATAAAAGTATAATCTCCCAATCATTAACTTTATTGATGGCAGAGTTACAAGTATATATGAACTAGAATCAATTTCTAACATGGTAGCTACTAGATTTGATTTTATCCTTGATTGTAAAGGAAATAAATAATAATTACATGATCATCTAAATCAGGTAATAGACATAACATATATAAAAGGTAATATAATAACTACGTAATCTTGAATATTATCTCTTGAGACTGTAATATCTGGTCCATTAATCTTTAATATTTATAGTATCTGCAACATTAATCTTTAGAATTTGTAATATCTACAAGTATCTGCAGCTTATTATGTAATCTTCAAGATTAACCAACTGGATGCCCGAGTAGATGAATTGCAATTCACAGCCAAAGGAGGCAAAATGGACGAAATTTCCGAGTCCAGCACTCCATTTCCACGTAGAGCAGGAAATTTATTCCAAATTCATTATACTGTCTTTTGGGGCGATCAAGACACTAAGACATCTAAAAAATATACAGGGTGGATCAGACAACTGTACAGCTATATGACTCCTTATGTTACGAAAAATCCCCGACAAGCATATATCAATTACAGAGATCAAGAACAACTTTGACCAGTTGGCGCATGTGAAGACCAAAGTTGATCCGGCTAATTTCTTCAGAAATGAACAAAGCATCCCTCCTCTCTCATCTTGGTGATATTATATCAGAAATATTATACATATTATTGTTGAATATCAAAGATAATAAAAGATATGGTGGTCTTCTTCATGTCAGACTAGACATTATAGTAGTTGATGAGTTATGGCACATGAAATTTTTCTCTCTCTCTTTTTTTATCTTGTCTTGGTTTGCGTGCTTTCATTTACAGTTCTTTTCTTTCCTTTGATGTAAGGAAAAAAAAGAGAGGAAAAAGCTTTCTAGCACCAGTGCAAAGGAAAATAGCAAACTGACGTGGCATTCCTTGTGTAAATTAAGAACTTTTTTTCCTCGCACAGCTTAGACCTTACACAGATTATGAATGTTTTTCTGTCTTGCCTTGGCTTGCGTGTCTCCACTTGTTAATTTCTTTCTTCCCCTGATGAATTCGCGAGAGTCAATTAATTGCTGAGACAAAGCGAAAGAATTTCCAGTACTGGTAGCCGACTTGTTCAATTAAACTAGGGAAAATTATTGTTTTCAACCGGTCAAAATTTCACAGGCTTTACTATAAAACCAAGGGACAAGGCCGTACGTCCACTCTCATGGCCTCTTTTTTTTTTTTTTTCATTACTTTATCTTGAAAGTAAAGAAGGCGTGGTAGAAAATCATCATAGAATACAAGATCAAGAACTTAAAAATAAAAATAAGAAAAAAATTAAGAGGACTGTATATTTTAATTTATTAAGTATTTCTTTCCTTAGCTATAATTTTTTTTACTTGTTAATAATGATAAATTACAAGTTTTTTTTATATGTATAAAGTCCTAGACAGTTAAGAAATTAAACTAATACAAGGAAATTCTAATTTAAATAGAAATTGTATTCTACTAAACCAGTTGACTATTTCTAAATTTTTCAGAACCTGAAATCTGGTTTACTTTCAACATCATCCCTCTTTAAACTTGATTTTTTCATAACTTCCAACACATCTCTCATTTTGATTAAAAAAACACACTATATTTGAGTGGCTTTGTAAATATATTTGCAACTTGCTTTCGTACTTTTACATATTTGACTTCAACTTCCTTGTTTACAATGCAATCTCATAAGTAATAAAATCTTGTGTCAATATGCTTACTTCTATCATGAAATATTATATTATTTGTTAATGCAATGACTGATGAGTTATCTACATATATTTAAGTAGGCTTATCTTATGACATTCATAATTCCTTCAATAATCTTTTTAGTCATATGGAATGACAAACACATAGTGGAGTAGCTATATATTCATATGTTGACAAAGTGACTATAAATTGCTTCTTTGAACTCTATGTGAATGTTGTGTCTTCTATATAGAAAACAAAACATACAGTTCTCTTTCTAGCATCCATATCTCCAATCCAATCACTATCACTATAACTCACAAGTTTAAAGCTACTAAAATAACCGTAGAAAAAGCCAAAAACAACAGTACCTTTGATATATCGAAGAATTTGCTTCAAAGCTTTGAATTGTGTCATAGTAAGCATCTTCATAAACCTGCTTACAAGTCTTACTCCAAAAGGAATATCCGAATGAGTACATGTCAAATATCTCAAACTTCCAACTAAGATCTTGAATGTTGTAGAGTTTATCTTCTCCTTTTTATCATTCTTTGAAATCTTCACTCCACACTCAACCAGAGCTGCTTTCCTAACCCTTTCTCATTATTAGAAGACACAACCTGTATAATTCTGACTGAATGAGGATTCAATTCTGCTTCCTTTTTTTTTTTAACCAATAAGGGCTTTCCCAGTCTTGTCTAATAAATTCAATCTCTTTGAGAAAATGGCTTAAACCTAAATAAGCTTGTGAAATTTGCTAATCCCAGAGTTCTTGGTTGCATTCCACCCAATTGTCTTGTTACAAGTGCAGGTGCATGGCTGATGTATCTAGTTATATCGATTAGGGGAACCCATATCTTGCTTCCATACCTTATTGTGCAGATGACGTTGTTCATCCATGGTGTTTTCCATTTAAAGGTGCTTTGTGGTAATGTTATAACCCAATTTTGGCCCATTGGCTTTTTAATTTAATTTTATAGGGTTTAAAATGTAAAATTAAAAGATCAGAGATTTATTTCGATGAAAAGTGTGATTTGCCAACTTGCGTGAAAACTAGGGACTACAATGTATTTTTGTCATTCTATCCTTATCTTCAAGATAATCCCTATTTTTAAGATAATCTTTGTCTTCAAGATAATTATAGTTATCCGCTTTCAAATTTGATTCTTAATCAAATTCAAACTTTAAAAAAGAGAATGAGTTTGATTGAAATTTTGTTTCTCACACGCGAAAAGACTTTGGCACTATAAATACAGACCTCAGTGATGCAAAAGAGGAGGAGAGAAGATAAAAAAACCCTAGAGGGGAATAAACACAAAAAATCCCAAGAGGAGGCCATTATAAAAGAGAACCAGAAGTTGTTGAAAATGTCTCTTAGTATTTTGATATGACTGATAATCTATAAATACAACATCAGGATGCAACATCTCATGGCTCCTTTTCCATGCATTTTGCAATGGTTGAGTGATAGCACAGTTTCGGCCAAAATTGCAAAAGAAGGGTTGATTCGGTCATGCTTATACTCTATGAAGGCATTTGCAACTTCTAAACTAATGACTCTGATTTTGGATAGGAGCAACACTAGACCAAAAATGGCGAAGGCTACCAACCTGTATTGTTCGTCTCCCAACTTGCCTTCCTCAATATTTTTCTTCATTCGGGCTTCGATGACTTTCCATTTGAAACCTCCATTAGCTACCTACATTGGCTGATCTTTCCCAGACCTAATAAATTGACTACCTTCGAAGATATGTTTTAAAATTTTCATATAAGGTAGATTTTGTGGCTGTTATTCGGGAAATCCAGGATCCTTTTATACTCCTCTAAGGTAGGTGTCATATCGATGTTCTTCAAGGTGAAACACTGATAATTAAGATCCCAAAAATTCAGTAGGGCTTTTTTTTTACCGCTTGTACTGGTATCCTTATTAGTTGTGCAATTCTTTCATATCATCTTTCGAAAAGAGTCTCATTGACATACCCTATAATGGACAATAATTTCCCTAAGTTATTTACCATGTGATTTATCTTAGTAATGCAAAGCAATCCGCTAGCATCGATTTTTGGACATTTTTCCTCAAATATTTGTGTCAGCTCAGATTCTTGCTTAAATTTTTGGAAAGATAGGTACTTAGTCATGATTTCAGTTCAGAATCCTAGAGCAATGAATTTAATATGATGAAACTTGACTTGATGCAAATTAAAATAAGATATACAACCCAAGGACAAATTCTATTTATTAAATGAGTATGGGTAGAGTTTCTACCTAGTCTTAAAAGGATCTCATATCTTCCCTGTGACGATCTTTGTAAAGACAGTATGGGGTGTTGCGAGGAATGGTTAATGCACATATGTCCACCATTAGCAAGAAGGCACTCAGATATTAGTTGGGTGTTTCATGCATCTGAACCCTCACCAATAGTCACAGGAAAGATCGCTAATTCCCCACCTAACTTAAATTTTTATGTGTGCTTTCAAAAAAATAAGGCAAGTGATATATGAGGCAATTCTATACAATGCGTGAATAATATGTATAAAAAAATTAAAGCATATAAGCAAATAAATAAAAGAAATGCATAAAAATAAACACACAAACCAAACAAATAGAAACATAATAAATAGACAAAAACAAAGCTTAATCTATAAGGTTCCCTATTGGAGTCGTTATTCTGTCACACGTATGCAGCGTCACGACGAACATCATCTTGGAATTCCATATGGTGCGGGGAAATGGACAAGACCAGGAATTATTTTCCTTTATCGATGGAAAGAGGGAATGAGAGTCGCCACCTAGTATTTTGGTAACGAGGAACCCTAACTGGTCTTAGAGATCGGGCATGGGGACTGGTTGCATAAAAGAAAAATATTAACACCCCTAATACGTCTTACCTAAGGTAAACTGCATTATTTAATTGTCTGATTAAACTAGTTGTCTGATTGTTAGGCTGTCTAAGGTTGAAGACAAATCCTCCTCAGTAAGGAGATCCTTATTTTATCGGCTAAAAACCTAATCGTTCTAATGTCAATAAAAAAAGAACTACCTTTTTAAAAACAGGAATACGTTCATTGCTTTAATAAATTGGTTATTAAAGCTCAAAATGCATGCTAATACATATTTTTTTGAATTTTGTTTTGTATGAAATACGATATGAAATTTTTTATATTATTAATAGACTTGGTCGTATGTATGAAAACAAGGCCTCTTTTTTTTCCCTATTTGAGCCGAGGTCAACTTAAAAGAGTTGGGCCAACATCAACCCAAAACAAGGGTTGGGCCCATATAGGCCCAACATATCTTCTTTTCTTTTTATGGGACTGGGCCGGACCCGACCTAGTCATTTTGGTCTCGGCCGGAACTGGTATGGCCTAATAAATAGTAGAGATACTCTCCACTGTTCACGTGGAGAACAATAGAGAAGGAAGATGAGGAAGAAAAAGAAAAAGAAGAAGGAGGAGAAGGAGAAGGAGGAGAGAGGAGGCTGACCTCTAACCTGGTAGTGACATAGGTGGTACTAGTTGTAGAAAGATGGTAGTTCCAGGTGGCTGAGGGGAGAAGATGGTGCCGTCATTACGATTCCTTTTTCCTTCACTGTGTATAGTCACACACTTCTTCTTTTCTTTCTTTCTTTTTTGTTTTTTTTGTTCCTGTCTCTTCTGTTTTTTTTCTGGTTTTTTAATTTTGTTCCTCTCCTCTTCTCTCGTTTTTGTTCTCTGTTTTTTTTCGTCCTCTCTATTTTCCTTTCCTTTTTTTCTCCATTTCTTTCTATTTTTATGTCTGTCTTTCATCTTCCTTTTGTTCTCTCTTTGGTGGCCTTTCTCCGACTTTTATAAAGAAGACTCTCAATATGCTTTATATAAACTCTTTCCCAACCTTTATTAATGTCGTAAACAATGGAAACTATACACAAATCTAATCTCTCTAATCTCGTGCTCTACATGCATCCCCTATCTCGTATGCTCTCTATCTGCTTTACATCTATGAGCATTAATAACTATTTATAGCCAAGTATGTGAGCTGCAAGGCTCACCCATGATCTCCTATTTTTCAGGACATAGTGGGGCACTTTCTCCCTCATGGTCTCCATGATCTCAGCAGCTTGGAGAGCACTCCAGTTATGCTCCCATGTTCTGCCCTCATGATGCTGTCATTTCACCCACGTTCTGCCCCATGATCCCATGATCTAGGAAGACCATGACTGCCACTAACCCACGTTCTGCATGCCCACCTGGCAGCCCCATCTGCCAGCTCTTGCTTCATCAGCTGTTGAGTCACCCGTATGCCTTGGACAGTCATTCATCCAAGTTTTAGATTGTGCCAAGTCGAGCCCCTGACTTGCACAAGCTGTTGCGTGCTGTCAAATTCGCATCTGCGTGCAGGCTGTCAATTCCTGCGTGCAGGCTGCCAATGTCTTCGCTGCCGAATTCCTCGACAGCCCCTATTCTCGTTAGCCTAAGCCCCTGACAAGTTTTCCTGTCTGGCTTAGACATTCCATCATCAGGCCCATGTTCGTCAACAATCTGCGCTGCCGATTTTTCTTTGACGAACCTACAGCCGCACAAATCTGCGCTGCCGATTTATCCCACTGTTGGCATGGCTGCTAGCACCCTAGGCACTGTTTTGGACAGCCTGCCGAAGTGTGCACCTCGTGCACGTTTAACACTGTTACAGTGTGAGTCTTTTTGTTCTGTTTTAAATGCAATGGCATAATGTTGTTGTATGATAAGACCCTCGGGCATGTTTTATTTTTTATTTTTAAATGAGATGTTAGTTGAAGTTCATAAAATCATTAATTTTTATTTTTCCATATTCTTTTACCCTTTCGTATTTAATATTTCAAATTATGAACTACATGCGAGATGTTTTTTCAATATAAATATATCGGTATTTTTCCAAAAAAAACAAAAATCTTTCTTTCAAAAATACAATTTTATTTTAAATTGCATATAGTTAAGTCTCTTAAAAATAAAATAAAAATCATATCTTGCTTAAAGAAAATAAAATACATGGTGTTTTAATATTTTCATACAAAAATTCAAAAAATATATATTTGCATGCATTTTGAATTTAATAATCAGTTTACTGAATTTATGAGAATTTGGTCAATATTTCAATAATCTCTAAAATTTTAATTCATGAGAATTAATGATAAATATTCTGGTATAAATATTGGACATATAAGTAGGTTGATATTTAAATATCAAGATTTGACAAGAAAATTCTCAAAATTATTTTGAATATTCACCAATTTTAATTGGGGATATTTCTCGCCACAACACACGAGTTGTGGAAAACCCTTCTGCCTTCCAAGATAATTAAATCTGCCAGTCATCTCTATGAATCCTTTCCATAAGAATTCATTTGAGCTTACGAGCCTATAATAAATTAGAAAAGTCAGATTTATTCATATGAATGAATCTTCACCTTAAGCCATAGATAGACCACCTGTTAATAACTAATCAAAACTTCAAATCACACTCGAATCACATAATACAACTTATTTTAGATAAATTGCATTAATAATGCTACTATCTTTCCTAGGCATAATGAGTCCTCTAGCCTTAGAATCTTCAATAAAACTAATATATCTAAGTTTTCCAACAAACTTAAACCAAACAATTAGATAATAGATAATGACTCTTTCTGCACCGACACCACACGTAGACGTACCACATGGTCGACAAAATAGAACCAGCATCGAATCAAGAATTGATAATTATCTGAGTCTCAACAGTAGGGATCTCAGAAGAGCCAATAGAGGGGATACGAGATGCATCTAACCCTGATAGCAACTACCAGGCGACAACAAAACGGTAGTGACCACTCCAGATGAAGGAAAGAAAGCAAACCACAGAAATCTTGATTTTAGTGAAAGTAGTCTGAAATGGGATAAATAATTTACAATACTTTCTTCAAAGAACTGAAAAGGGCTCGACAGAAAAATCGTTTTGATCCAATCCAGGGTCAAATAAAGACAACAAATGGGCTATCGAGGCAGTCACCACTATGGGGGAAACGAGCTTTTCATAGCAGTCACCACTGTCTCTTTCATATGCTCCATGGACTCAGCAAAAAATGGAGTTTTGGTCAGAGCAAGCCACCCCAACCTAGTGTCAGACAAAATTCAGAGAAGATCACCACCTGAAAGCAGAGCTAAAAACTCCTTATTTCATTTCATTCCCGCTCTTCATCACCTGAATTTTTTTTAGTGGTTTTTATTTAAAAATATATTAAAATAAAGTATATTAAAATTATCAAAAATATATTTAAAAGAATATAATTTTTATTTTTTTTCAATACCAAAAATACTTTTAAAATACACTAAAACACAATTTCAAAAAAAAAATTCATTAAATCTCTATTTAAAAATACATGATTATTACTTTTCAATTTATTGTTTTTAAATTAATGGTTAAGAGAATCATTTTTTTATGGCATGATGACCGGTCACCTCGAACCTATTTTAAAGGGGGTGTTCAATTCTGGTTGAACTAAAATTTAAAAAAAAAAATTTAAATTTTTTATATTTTAAATTAATTTTTTGAAAAATATCCTTCTTAAACACCCCTAATTTATAATGAGCTCACCAAATTGTCATGGAGATAGCAATATATATAAAGTGTTCCGTTCTGTAAAGTGTACTGGTCCATTATTTTATTTTTGATAAAACTATTCAAGCATTAATAGTTAACTCCTCCTTCCAAAATGTAAAGAAATATCGTTTTTCAACTAAGTATAGAAATATCATGTCTCCGCTCTTTATTTTCATTAATTACAAAGCTCTCTCAGGGTAGCAGGGATTTTTTTCTTTTTTGTTTTTTCAATATGTATATTTCTTCTATCACAAGATTTTGTGGGCATTAATACATGAATTTGCGTCCAATGATAAATATTTATGGATCTGCTTTGTGTGTATAAACAGTAGATAAGGAAAAAAGGCACTATTTACAGAATATACCAAAAAAAAAAAACGTAATATAAGTTGCTATATATAAAATTTATTGAATGTCATAATATAGAAAACAGCTGGGAATTCTTATTTAGTAACTCTGCTATGTATCTCGAGCTTCCCAGTAGCTGGACTAGAGGAAAATGGTTACTAATTAATCACTTTCTGGCTTGAACAAGTCCAAACGCTTAGCAGTTGAGCATTTTACTCGCCACATGGATTCATGAAATTCTTTGTACGTAAAATCTTTATATATTGCTGGATGATCATCGTCTATCAACTTCTTAGCTGGTCCT
>Ga0325411_1006699_pt1 | contig 12620 bp, 5 predicted proteins | sample PopdelMetagenome_13_FD_206181 | JGI IMG/M metagenome (GOLD analysis project Ga0325411, IMG submission 206181) | Populus deltoides microbial communities from Bellville, Georgia, United States - Xylem-PdIQD-R4 | ecosystem: Host-associated > Plants > Phyllosphere > Stem > Wood/Secondary xylem... | reverse complement strand
ATTTAAAATTATATTAAAATAATATATTTTTTTATTTTTAAAAAATTATTTTTGAAATCAGTATATCAAAACGATCGAAAAACATAAAAAAATAATTTTTAGTAAAAAAAGAAATTTTAAATTTTGAGGGAATGCGGTTTCAACCACGTTCCCAAAAAAATTATTTTTTTTACTTAAAATTAATATTTTTTAATATTTTAAAATTATTTTAATGCGTTGATATCAAAAATAATTTTTTTAAATAAAAAAATATTATCTTAATATATTTTTAAATAAAAATTATTTTCCACAACTTTTATTATAATCTCGCAACTTTTATTATAATCTCGCTCGAATGCTGGGATTTTCTTAATTACACTCATTCCATTTTGATCTCTTAAAGATAAATCCTGCTTAGGCTTTCTGTTTATGGCTGTTCCCTTAGCCCGTTGGTCCGTTTTCTTCCACCAAGGCCTGTCTTTTTTTATAGATAAAAGGGCCCATATGGTTTCCCTTGTATAAGGCTTGCACTGGTTTTGGGCTAGGTTGTTAAGCCTAGTCCACGTGACTGGCCCTTTAAACCTTGTTTATTATCTATGGTGTCTTTGATAAATATATCCTTATGAATTTTTGACAGTTTTGTTTGTTGTTTTTTTTTTATACCGAATAAACCCCAAATCACTTTAAACAATTATGAAAAATTCAAGGATTTTTTTTAAAATTATTTGTGAGTCTCGTGTATTTTTCAACTATTTTATTTTATATTTAAATTATAGATTTACACTATAAGATACTAATTTAGTATTAAATATACATGTTTTTTTAAATATCAGAGAAATAAATAAAAAGTTCTTATTTAAAAAAATAATTTTTTTTATTTATATACATACGGCTAAATTTTAAAAACTTTCGTGCATATTTTATATAAAAAATAAAAAAAATTTCATTTTTTTTCATACTTTGAAAAATATAAAAATCGGTTAATGGGTATCATAACAAGTTTGTAATTATCCACTAAAATTTGATAAAAATTTCAAAAACACCGCAAAAATCAATTTGTTTAATTAATATTTGGAATATGGATTTTACAATGTAATGCATATTCTCGGTATTAAACTAAGTGAATTGACAAAAATAAAATGTTAGGAATTAATTGTAGACTTTAATATTTGAAAATATAAAAATACATTGTAAAGTACATTCTAAGACATTAAAGATACAAAATAGATATAAATACACTGTTAAATTTTGAACTTTAAAATTGTTAGGTTTTAGCCTAATAAGATATGAATTTTTTTTATGTGAAGAACTTTTCTTGAACTTTAGATGGACTAACGAATAAAAAAACGACTTAAAAAAACAATCAATAATATAACTTACTATAAGTAAAATGTATTGAAGTGATGTGTTTTTGCATACATAAATAGTTTTTTTATCTAGAATTTTATATACCAGTAAATTTTTTAGTAATTATAATATTAAATAATAATTTCTTAACTATTTAAATTATAATTTCATGGTTAATCCTAACACATTTAAAATTCTCTCATCGCAGGAGGAAGATTTTCCATTCAACGCTATGTATATCACGATAATAGCAGTGGTAAGGAAATAGTAGAAAAGGAAGACAAGTTTTGTGCGCATATATACTTTTTCTTTGAAATTATAAAAAAATAATATTTTTCATGTCAAGCGTCATAATGTGTTAAAAATAAAAAAAAACAAATAAAAATTATGAATAAAATATTCATAATAAATTTTAAAAGAGAAATTTTCTTAATAGGAATTTTTTTTTAATTGTTAAAATACAAAATAAGTAATTTATTTATATATATATATATAAAAATAAGAACATTAAAGAATACTATATTGTCATAAAAAACAAAATGCTAAACTTAAGAATTATGAAAGTGCAAAATACTCATTCAATATATATAATTTTACATTTCATAACCCATTAAACCTTTTTATTTAATTTCTTAGATTCCATCATTACCGTTTTTTCTCTCTCCTTTTTTTTTAAATCACATCGTCATAATAAGCTTAAGAGGACGGAGTAGACCCGACACATGTAAAGTCGGATCCAAGTAATCCACCTACTGGTCAGAGCCTCGTCTCTCGTGTCTCTCTCCCTCTTTTGCAACGACGCACCTAATTGCAGAGACCTCGAATCCAATAAAAAACCGACTGGTAGAGAGACCTAACAGCCAACGCACGCGAAAAGATATAACAGAGACCCAAAAAGATAAAAATTAAAAAAAACCCTCTCTCTTCCTCTTCCTCTCTCGTAATTACGAAATTCCAAATATGTCCTCATCCGATTCCAACTCCTCCTCCGTTGACGATCACAACCCTAACCCCAAGCCTTTGGATTACCAATTCGAAACCCTAAACCTTGAACAAGGATCCGGTAGTACCATCATCCAAAACGACGTCGACGAAGAAGGACGACAACAAGATCAAGGCTCCTCTTTAAATGGATCGCTGAATGTGAACAGTAACAATCACGAACAAGATGACGGAATTGGCCTCGTCAGGGGTGTCGTGTTGAGGCGGACGAACTCGGAGGTAGAGGTGGACGTGAACGGGCCTTCCAGCCCGAGCAGTAGTGGATACGCCGGCGAGAGAGGGAGCAGTGGCGTCAGTGAGGATGATGAGATAGAGGAGGTTGCAAATGATAGTGCTCTCCATGAGGTTTTTGATTCACAAGCTGCCTGGTTGCCTGGCAAACGTCATGTCGATGAGGTACTCTTTGGTTTTTCACCTTTATTTTTCTTCGTATTAAAAGCATGGATTAATTGTGAATTTTTTAGGTTAATGATTGTTAATAGATTGAAATTGGTGGAATTTACTATATCTATGCTGAAATTTGATTTGTAAAACTTTGAACGAAGAGAAATTAGCTTTGTAAATTTCCTGTTTTTGATATTGAGTAGCAAGGTTTCTATGCAAAATTGATTAATGCACTGGCATTGTGGTTAGAGGAAGCTCATAATTAAGACTCTGGGTCTTTGTTTCTTGACCTCCTTGCATGGCCTGTGTGGATGAAAATCTTTAATCTCTATTATGGATGGGCTTTTTTATACCTCTAGATAGATTTATCTGGGAATGGTGCTGGTGTGATATTTTCTTTGTTTCTTTTCTTAGTTTTTACCTTTCTAGTTGTGGGAGAGAGCATTATAGGTGGTTTATAAGTTTGGATTTTGACATGTAGACCAAAAATCAGTTTTGCTGCCGGATTCTTTAGAAGTCATTATTGTAAAGAATAGTTCTCCTTAAAAGGATATGCTTTTGTTAGTTTTCCTTAAGATTTTCTTAGGTATCAGAAGATTTTATTAATGAAAATAAAAGGGCAGAGTAGTTATGCTTAGATGTTTGCCAAACTTGACTGGGTTTGTCAAGCAATAATTTTCTTTAAAACGCATGCTTTTGGAACCATGTAACTTAAATTTGAGGATTCTCTTGTGTTTTAAAATAGTGGGAGAAGGTTCTCATTAAACAAGCAACAGAACATGAACCAATGACCCACTGAATTTCACATACTCATTGAGGGATGCCAAACAGATTGTCTAAAGCTCAATGTGCAAAAGATGTGACAGCCAGTTCCCTTACATAGGCTTGCTGACTTGATTAATAGCATGTTTCATCTAGAGAATTTTAAAGCAAGCAAACCAACAAGCACCGATTTTTGTGCTGGAAAGTTTATTAGAAAATTTTGGAATAGGTAAAAAAATTCCCGTTATCCTGCAATTTTAAGAACATTTTCATGTTTGTGTGGTGTTATTTGCACAGTTAACATGAAAAGGAAAAGGGCAAAACAAGCCGTAATTATTAGCCAGTCCCTCAATAATTTTGATCTAATGCCTTCTATTGTGATCACTGAGGGGAGACAGTTCTCAGTTTTGGAATGGACAAATGATTGGAAACTAAGCTTCAGGACAATCCTGACTGCACCCACAGAGCTTCAGGACAGGGCTTTGACACCTTCTCTTCCCTGTACCCAGTTGCAATTGCATTTGCATTTGCCTATCTTTTAATCTTCAAATTGAAGTTCCAATATTGTTTTAGCCATATCAGAGTCTTGCTAAAAGTTCGTCTTGTACATTGTGCTAATGTGGTCATTTATTTGTCAAATTGAGGAGAAATTATTTTAGTATCACAACACACATAAATGGTCAAAAGATTGGTCAAAAGAAAGAAAGCAAGCAAAAGCACTTAATCACAAGAAAAGCAGAAGATAGAAAGAAAGAAAGAAAGAAAGTAGACAACAGGAGCCTTTAAGGACACATGTATGTATTTTGCATTGTTTAAGTCCTGGTTGTCGGTTACTAGTGAATGATATTTGCATCTTTCAATGGTTAAGCATATATCTGAAATTTCATTTCAATTGTGTATGTTTATCACTTTTACCTACTGTTTGTACATGACAAAAAGAAGACTCCTGCAATATTACACCCTGTTTGATTAATAAATGAAGTGCAGGATGATGCTTCCATATCATGGAGGAAAAGGAAGAAGCATTTTTTTATATTGAGTCACTCTGGAAAACCAATATATTCCAGGTTTGGTGCAACTATTTCTTATTCTTACTGATGCAAACCATAGTGTAATCTATCACCTTTTGTTTCAGTGTTTTAGCTTTCTGCTCAAATTCTTTTATTAACTTCCAGATATGGAGATGAACACAAGCTAGCAGGATTTTCAGCGACACTGCAGGCCATAATTTCATTTGTGGAGAATGGGTACTGGATGAACCCGTGAAATCTCATTTTCTTCAATGACCATCCTTTGAATTCCTATTACTCTAAAATGCATTCTTTTGAGGACTTACAATAGATTCATTCATTATTTGCTTTTCAGGGGGGATCGTGTCAAATTGGTTAGGGCAGGAAAGCACCAGGTTTGTTCATATTTTATCACATGGCCTTCAAAAAATTGATCCTCTTCTTCTTTGTCTAATCAATCCTTTGTTCTCTGGGACCTAGATCGAAAATAGAACCTTTTTTTGTCCTCCTGCTAATTTAATTTGCCCAAGCTCTTTTTTTTTTTCAATCATTAAAAAATAAAAGAATATCCTCTTATTTTTTGGAGATGATTTTAAATAGCTCCAAGTTAATATGCTACTCCTAAGTTTTCATAGCAATTTCCTCAATCGTGCATGTGTTTTGTGGAAGCGTCTTCTCGAAGCTCTCTGGTCGGTGAAAGACCGAAGAGCATCTACCTCAAACAAACCAAGTCTGTTACTTCTATCTTGTTGAAGTGGGATTTCTTAGTAGGAGCATGAGATAAATCTACTTAACATCTACCAATTTGTGAACTCCGAATGTTTTCTTTTGGGTTCAGGTGGTTTTTCTTGTAAAAGGACCAATTTACTTGGTGTGCATCAGCTGCACGGAACAGCCATATGAATCATTGAGGGGGGAATTGGAGCTTATTTATGGTCAGGTAGCATTAATTCCACTACTCCATTTTTCTATGTGCTGACTTTCTAATTATGTTTACATTTTTTGAAATGGATCAAAAACTCCTCTCCTGATGTTCATATTTTCTTATGTTTTTTTGTCTAAATGATGCAGATGATACTCATTTTAACAAAGTCGATTAATAGATGTTTTGAGAAAAATCCGAAGTTTGATATGACTCCATTGCTTGGAGGAACGGATGTTGTCTTCTCATCTCTCATCCATTCATTTAGTTGGTTTGTTCTCTGCTCCCTTTTCTCATGGCTCCTTTTGCAGGTGTTGAAAAATAGAAATATGTCTCTGCTTCTGATGGTTGGAGTTCTTTTTTTGCTGCTTGCTTTGTTGATTTTGTGGGAGTCTTTAAATTGCTGAAGCAAAACAGTGGATCTCATGGATGCAGATTTATTAATTAAGACCTCTCTGCTTTAATCCCCATACCCAAAAGAAAAGACACATTGTTGTAGATTGTATATGAACAATGTGACAGAACTGGATATCATTCTCTTATACTTTGTAATACAAGAAATGTGATTAAGGCTAAATATTGTTCTTATAAAAAACTTTCTTATAATACCTACCAAAATAACCATCATAATAAAAAGTTTTAAGAACTTGTACTCAGAAGTTACGATTTGTACTTGTTCTGTTCTTTTTATAGACAACGCTGACAAATTCTAACATGTATTAATTATTAAGGAACGAGCAAAGATATTTGGTGGCCAACTGTCTGGATTGGCAAGCAACTATCCAAAAAACTAAAACCCGCCTATTCAGGCCAGTTTGGGTGGATGTTCATATGATTCTGTTGCCATCTCTGGTAACCAGCAAAGCAGTGGTATTAGTTGAACTATCCTATCTATTTTAGGTAGACAATATTGCTAGGTTCTTGAACTATGGAGGTTCTGTTCCCCATTATTTTTCCTTGTCATTGACAGTCGGTGAGTTGACATGCTTATTTTCATTTTCTCCCGCTTTACAAGAATGTAATTGTCTGCCATTTTCCTGTTTGTTTTTATTGAATTATTTAACTGATGTTTTCATTTCCTCTTGTCCTGAAATAAGATGCAAAGTGCATGTCTTTGTACCCTATTTTAAATTGGATGGTGCTGGAATTCTTGCTTCTTTCTTGTCAGGAATCCAGCAACATTTCTCCATGCATACACTTGTCTTCCCCTTGCTTATGGAACGAGGCAAGCTGCAGGTGCTATACTGCATGATGTTGCTGATTCTGGTGTTCTCTTTGCAATATTAATGTGCAAACACAAAGTAAATACCTGCTCTTTCCCCCATTCTTCTTGTTTTCCCCCTTTTTTGGTTTTAAGAAACATCTATCTCTTAAAAACTGCATTTATTTTCTAGTTTGAATTTCCTTTAGTTGCTGTAGCACTTTATTACTTGAGGCTTAATTTCAGGTTGTTAGTCTTGTTGGTGCTCAAAAAGCTTCTCTTCATCCTGATGACATGCTGCTACTTTCCAACTTCATAATGTCTTCAGAATCATTTAGGCAAGTAAAATGGACTTTCCTTAGACTTCTGTTATCCCATTCGTTTCTCTCTCTGTTGAGAAATCTTTTAGTCTCTTGTTAAGAACCTGCTATGGGCATTTTGATGGTGCGAAATGACTTTGGAATTTTCGATAGGCTAGTACCTCTGTTTGTAACAATTGAATCTCATCTCTTTATGGGTTTTTCAATTGCTCTGAAATCAGCAATGCCACATTTGAGCCCAAAGAGGTCAGTGAGCTTCCAAGAGATGGCATTTCGAAGTCCTTTCTCACTAGTACTTGTTATTTCTATCCTAACCTATGGATGGCACTTCCAAGTTCTTCCTATAGAAAATGCATGGGTCACAATAATTAAAAACAGAAAAAGTTATCTCTCATTAGTGCTTGTTATTTCTATCTTAACTTGGTTATTTCCAAGTTATTTCTTGAGACTATGGCTGACATGTTCTTTTAACTTTATGCAGGACATCTGAATCTTTCTCGCCAATTTGCCTGCCAAGATATAACCCAATGGCATTTTTGTATGCTTATGTCCGTTATCTTGATGTGAGAGAAATTTTGTTTAACAGCATTTCTTCTTGAGCACATTCAATTTCATGCTCCTGTTTTTCTGGACAGTGATTGTAGGAGACAATCGATATATACAATTTTTTGATCCACATTAAATGATGTGTTTGTACTTCTAATTGTCGTCAGAGTTGATAGAAATTGGCATGACCTTAATCTTGTTGCAGGTTGACACATACTTGATGTTGCTTACCACTAGTTCAGATGCCTTTTATCATCTTAAGGATTGCAGGTAAGCAATTTACTCTATGATTTGTGTATTTTGGATTGAGATAAGTGGAGGGAAATTGAGCTTATTTAGGTATTTGATTCATGAGAATTGTTGAGAGGAGAAAAATGACAAGTTGTTTCTCTCTGAAAGAGACTTTCAGAATAAGTGAAGAGATGTTTTGGTGTACTAACTACTTTTTTCCCACATGATCAAAATCTATGTGATATATAATAATAGCTTAAAATGTAACTTTCTTTTGGACAAAAAAGTCAAACTTATGCATTATTCAATAAATTCCCAAATCATCAACTTAAGTGATAACCAGAGCTACATCTTATTGTCTCCTAATGACTGAACCTTTATTGTATATTTTCACCATAAATTACGTGTGCAGGATTTTCTTATACTAAACCCAAATTAATTAAATTAATCAAATTAATCATGGCTTAGATTTTATTGTTAATACAAGTTGAAATGCCCATTGCAAGTGAGCAGTTACAGTGTTAAAAATAAGGAAACAAATTATCCCGCTAATGTCAAGTAAAGTCATTACTATTTCATCACTTTTACTTTGCTTATTGTTGAAATTACATTGAGATCAGTAAAATTTCACTTCTCGTAACTTTTATATTTCTAACACTGTTAGGAAATTATTTTACGGGGTATGAAGGTTTTTTAGAGTTCGAAATTACCTCGCAGTTTCTACCTGATTTTCAGCATGCAGTAAGAGTGGTAGGAGTTGGTTTTGTTACCCAATATGCTTTTAATGAAATTAAATCTTAGTTATCATGGAGTGCGTGGTTCTTTTAGTTTTGTGTTCTCATTCTATTTTGTATTAAAAAATTTGAAAATTTTTATAGGATTCGTATCGAAATGGTTCTTTTGAAGTCAAATGTTCTTAGCGAAGTTCAGAGGTCCATGCTGGATGGTGGGATGCATGTTGAGGATTTGCCTGCTGATCCATTGTCTCGTCCTAGATCTGCTTCTCCTCATTTTGGGGAGCATCAGGAACCGACCGATTCTCCTAGGAGATTTAGGGAACCATTTGCTGGGATTGGTGGTCCTGCTGGACTTTGGCATTTCATATATCGTAGTATCTATCTGGAGCAATATATATCTTCTGAGTTTTCAGCACCAATTAATAGTCCACAACAGCAGAAAAGGTAAAGCTGCGGAATCTTCGGGTCTTTTTGTTGAAAGAAATTTCAAATGCCCTTCATGGTTGACCATGCTCTGGCCATCTGCTATCAGTTCAAAACTAAAATCCTCATTTGCAGATTGTACAGGGCTTACCAGAAACTTTACACTTCGATGCATGATAAAGGCAACGGGGCCCACAAAACACAGTTTAGAAGAGATGAGAATTATGGTAAACTATGTTTTATTTATGTTATGTTTTTGTTTTTAAAAAAAATTATCAGATCCACAAAGTACAAAATATATCAATGCGTGCATTTATATGCTCCATAGTTTATGAAATTATGGAAGATCCATTAGTATGCATTTATCTATAGTAAGCACAAATGAAGAAAGTGTTTTCTTGTCTTGGTAGACGTGCTTTTAAATATCCATTTTGCATATATATAATATTCCTTCAAGGTGATGGTGGCAATAGATTTATGGATCAAGCAATTTATTTCTGTGCATATAACTTAGAATTTGAATAACCATGCTAAATATCTTGCAAAGGTCATTTTTATTGTTCTGATTGATGATTGATATTTTGTTCAACAAACCTCATTTTTTGCTGTCTGAAATTCTACCCTAATCATGTTCCTTGATGTTTGTTTCAATGGCTCAATTTTTAGCGCTAGTTCAAATTACTTTCATGGTGAAATTGTATCTACTTTGTGTGACAGTTCTCCTGTGTTGGGTCACCCCAGATTTTGAGCTTTATGCGACATTTGATCCACTTGCAGACAAGGTTTGACATTTTCTCATGCATGTTTAAGTTCTTCCTTTGTATTCTAAAAACTGTAGACAACTATAAATTATAATCTACTATCGAACAAGATATTTCTTCGGCACACCATATAAGCTTCCAGGATCATTAATTGTGAAGGGCTGAAGGCCAAGCTCATTATTGTTTTGATGTCATCTTTGGATGTCCTCATAATTTGGAGGGTGACTTGTTCTCCAAATTCCAAATTGATCTCGTGTATTCTTATTTTTTTCATTATTATATTCTTGTTTCGTTTAGAATACTTTTATCTTAATTATGTTGCCGTGATCAGACTAGATCGTTCTGCTTGCTGCTCCTCTTAAAATAACTCAGCAAATGGATTGCATGGTCCTTCTTGGTATATTTTTGGCACAATCTAGATGCAATGCTGACTTCTTAACTGTATTGAATTTGCAGGGTTTGGCAATAAAGACTTGCAACAGGGTCTGTCAATGGGTGAAAGATGTTGAAAATGAGATATTTTTGCTGGGAGCAAGCCCCTTTTCATGGTGACCCCAAAAATATCTTGTAACACAGCATGTATACTAGGGTTTGTTTATTCAATAAAATCCCACATTTAATTTCTGTGAATCTCACGTTTAATTTAAGCGTGCCAATAGTTTACCACAAATCTGTTTCATTTACTTTCCGAAGGCTTGCATACAGTTGCATCCTCATGTTGTCACCAGAAATTGTAGTAGTCCTAGCAATATCAGATCGTTGGTGGGCAACTCAACGAATATTAGATTTGGTATACACTCCTGTGGAATTGGGTATAAGTTGGGGAGCCAAAACTTCCTCTTTTTTCTTCTCTTTCAAGCCCAGGCTTCCAGAGTATTCTTGTTTGTTTGTTTCAACGTAGAAGTGAAGAACTCGAGGAAAGGCGATTAGCTGTGAACGCTTGGACCTGATTATACGACTCCCGCCTGTAAATCTGCCGCTGGGTGCTATCAGAACATCTACAGATTGCAGGTCAAAGCTAACCCTCAATTAAATATGAAATAAAATTTGAGATTTTTTCCCTTGTTTATCCATTTATCAGGACAACAATATAATTGTCAATATAACGAGTCTTTATGTTGATTACTGACGATTTGATCTAGGGTGCAGAATTTCACTAGGCAAGGATCTTTGCTGAAGTGAAGGTTCAAGACTGTTTGGAAATGTCTGATTGATGATACTTCGAAAAACATAAGCTAGCTAGGCAGTTTTATTCAAAAGAAATCAAGATGGTTTTGAATCATTTCTTAACTGGGTGTTTGAGAATGCAGTTCATGTTTTTTTAAAAAATAAATTTTAAAAAAATTTGTTTAAATTTTTTTTTTAATGTTTTTATATTGTTTTGGTGTATTGATGTTAAAAATAATTTTTTAAAAATAAAAAATATTATTTTGATGCATTTTTAAACTAAAAACACTTTGAACCGCAACCGTTATCATACTTTCAAGCACTTTGCTCTTAATATAACTAAATTTTACATTAGGGTGCCAGCTTACTCTCTCTCTCTCTTTTCTTTTTAATTTTTTTAATATTTTTTTAATTTTAAATGTTTTTATAAATTATTTTGATTTTTTTTAATAAGGTTATCGTTATTTTAAATAAATATCTTAAAATTTAAAAAGTGTTTGATTTTACATATATTTATTTTTGTTATTATATAATTAAGTAAAAAAAATATTTTAATTCAGAGGAGTCACTAACCCCAATTATGGAAACTCCAAAGCTCAGATGGATTAAATATACCTCTATTTTCATGTTAAAAAAATATTATTTTAAGTTATTTTTTAAGCTAAATAATGCCTCTATTTTACAAGTTGTTTGAGTTGCGTTAAACCGTTAAGTTAACTGATCATCTCATAATAACTAACACTAAAGCAATTTAATTTTAAATTTGTTGTAGATAAAAAGTACAGTGGGGAAAATTTAAAATTTACTTATGGAACCGGTTAAATAAGCCCGTTTTTCATTATCTAAAAGACCGAAGTCGTATATCCTGCCGCTTATCAAAGATTGCTCCAACGATCATTTTTTCAAATCTATCCAGAGATCCTCCGCTCCAAAACAAATTCAAAGCTGAGCCTTACAGAAATGGAACATCAAGATCTTAGCCTCACCTGCCTTATTTCTTCTTCTTTCCATCATCTACTTGACAAAATGTAAGCCAAAATCTCTCTTATCAAAATTTCCCTTCCCTTAACCAAGCCTGAAAATCTTCAATTGAATTTAACCATGTATTTGTGTCTGTTCTTTTCATTACAAAAGGTTTCACCGTTTGCTAATTTCATATGGAGTCATTAGTCATTAATAATTAGGCAATAAAATCTCAATGCTAATTGATTTAAATGGTTCGTATCTATTTTTTTTAATTAAAGATATCGAGTTCAAATCTTATGAATTAAATATGTTATTATTGAAAGAGCTTTAGCTTTTAGTGGCTAACCCAGCTTAACCGGATTAGGGTTTAGTGTACCTCTAGATAAAGGGGTTTTAGATAAAAAAAAAAAAAAAAAAAAACAGTCATGGAATATAAAGAGGACCTGTCTAACTCCCTTATGGCACAAGCAATCTGCTCAAAAGAAGTGAGACTAGTTTTGCTTCAGCAATACTCCCAACCACCACCAAGAAGTGCAGTGGTGGCACCTTTACCCCTCATGGTGAAAAGAATAGGGCAGGGAGAGTGAGATGAAGTGATGTAAAAAAGTGGTATACGCAATGAGTGTGGTGCTCAAGCAAAGGGGGGAGAGAGAGAGAGAGAGAGAGATAGCGCCGTGCCACAGAGTCTCTAAATTCGGGTGGGCCAGGTCTCCACTTCAACGACACCAGCCCCCCCAAAGCAATGCCACGTCATCACCCCATTGATTTACGCAACAATTTTTGTTTTTTGGAGTCGGCCCAAAAGATGCGGGCCCACATGACTGGACCTGGACGGGGCCCAGAAGGGATTAAGAAGAAGTGG
>Ga0325411_1006698_pt1 | contig 12620 bp, 9 predicted proteins | sample PopdelMetagenome_13_FD_206181 | JGI IMG/M metagenome (GOLD analysis project Ga0325411, IMG submission 206181) | Populus deltoides microbial communities from Bellville, Georgia, United States - Xylem-PdIQD-R4 | ecosystem: Host-associated > Plants > Phyllosphere > Stem > Wood/Secondary xylem... | reverse complement strand
CCCCCTCAAACGGAAATTTCTATTTCCAAGTGCGACAGTCATTATCTGAGTATCTCAATATGATCACGAGCTCACCACTCTTCCAAGAGTCTACTCATCCAGGAGTTGCGCCTGCCCTCTGTTCCACTCTAGGAACCACGCCTTACTTCTCCGTGAGTCTCTCGCTCTTAGTCTCAAGAGTCCAGGTAGCTCTCCACCTTCACCTATGGGGGCAGCCCATTAAAGGTTGATCCATATATGTCTTGATACTGAGTATTATAATGCCTTCTCCAAGCTCACCACCTTGACAAGAGTCAACTTGTTCCCGGAACCTGCGCATGCCCTCTGCTCCTTTATAGCAGCCGCGTCTTAATGCTCCACAAGTCACACACTTATTGTCCAAGGCAAATGTCTTCTAGCTCATTGATCTTTAGCATGGGGGCAATATCCATGAAAGTCAATCCTGCATTTTTCTCCATACTCATCATAGCCACTTCATTGGCTATACACCTGTCCACTCATATCTAGCCATCACTTTGGCTCTGGGGTTGTTCTGAACTGGGCTCATATCGTGGCCCACACACCTTCTCCTTAGGTGTCTCCGCTCGTCGCCATGCGGCGGTCTGAACTGGGGCTTTTATCACGGCCCTCACACCTTCTCTAAGGTGTCTTCGCCCGTTGTCATGGGGCGGTCTGATCCGGGCTCCTATCATGGCCCTCACACACCTTCCATCTAAGGTGTCTTCACCTTTTATAGGTGGCCGCATCTTCCTTCAGCTGAGATGCTTCAAAGTGGCTCCAAAAGTCTCTACCACCATGTGGACTATGGGAGAGATAACTGCCACTGATTACATAGAAAGAGAAACTTGCGGTATACTCCTCGCAATCCTCCACCTCGATTTCTATGTTTGGAGCTTCTACGACTTTCTGCTTGACAGCTCCACCTACACCAACTCTCTTTGGTGTCTTCGCCTTTCATCATAGGCGATCGCCTTTTATCACAGGCGTTTGCACCCCCTTAATTAGGTGCCTCTACAACAGCTCTCTTTCCATCCTTGCATGCATTGGAAAGGTCTTCGCATGTTGTCTTCATCAAGAGCATAAGAGACTTCCTGTTGTTCAAAATTTAACAGTCTCTGCTCTGAGCTTCATCTGGGAACACTTCTTCTCCTTGCACCTGTTGTCTCATTACAGTATCTCGTTGGATCCTACGGGTACCCCTGCACAATCTCCGTGTGCCCTCGTGCAATTTCTGTTCTCCAGATTTCTCCCTATTCCTTGCTTATGTTTGACAGCAGCTCATCCTGTCATAACACCTATCCAAGTCAAAATAGGGTGCCAATCTTTATCTCCTTGCTGTATTTCTCTTCCATTATCAGGGTCTTCATCAATTCTCCCCTTGAGAAATCACAGTCACCGAATCTAACTTTTTTGGAGAAATCACCACTCCATCAGATCCTTAAACATACGGAACCCAACTATTCCCTTGTGCCGTCATCCTGCTAGTCTTCAACCGTTTCATTACAAACTGCTATATATACGAAAATAGTACCATATGGATAATCCTTCCACTAAGCAAGTTCCCAGGAAAGATTGGAGGGGTCACACTGGTCCCGCTTAAAACCCAATCTCCTAGACAGAACTTCTTAGGCCATATCTATCCATCGTACTGTCTTTCCGTATATACAACCATTTGCTAGCTTTGTCCCGGCTTTTCTTTACAAGTGATCTGGAATATACTGGTTTAATACATGATTTCTCAATATCTGGCGAGACTACCAGTGCTTAGATTCGTCAAGATTGGTCTTCGTTAATTTCCACTCTTCACCTCAAATTATCCACATGATCGGGTATCCAGAGTGTCCCAATTTTACCTTCCCTCAAGGCAATTCAAATCTCCCCACTTAGCAGTTCAACACATGTAATTGGGTAAACATGTGCACCTTCTTCTTCTTCATCTCCATCGACCACCATTATGACCTTCAGATGCCTCCTGATCGGGCAATCTCTTTTGTTAATTCACCACCGCCTTTTTGGTCTCAAATCTCAATGATCGGACCGTACCATTGCATCCGGAACGATCAAATTAGCTGGAAACAAGTCTGAAATCGTCCAAATCGCATTTCAGACGGCTAAGATTTGATCAAAACAATTCTGGCCTGATCAACGGCTCAGATTCAATCTCAGATCCGGGTGCACGTAAACTCTGCTGCACAGAATCTTATCCCTCGGCTCGCGGCTCGGCTCGGCTTAATAACGGCTCGGCTCAACTCGGCTCGGCTTGGCTCGGCTCGCGGCTGATGATGTGGCCGGTGGGTCCCACTGTGCTGACGTGTCTGCTGCCTGGTCGATGATGTGGCTGCTGACATGGCATGCCTACTGTGCATGCTGACATCACGCTTACATCAGGCTGATGTCATCCCTGGCATGCCTACTGTGCATGATGATGTCACTATTACGTCATGCTGACGTCATCATTATCCGGGTCAGCCATGTGGGTCGGGTCAACTGGTATTCGGGTCGGGTCAGCCCATCCGGGCGAAGAAGACGCGTGGGGCGCGTCTGCGCACGTGGGCAGACGCCTTGCCGGAGAGTGATGGAGAGTGCGGCCATGTCCGACGTCCGATTTTGACGCCGTTTTCACCAGTGGCTTCGTCTCGACCTCCTCTACACAGTGGTATGGTCAAAATACCATTTTGAGAACTTTTATTTTTGAGCAAAAAACAAACACCCCTTTAAACCATGTGCTCTGATACCAGTTGTTGGGGTTTCCGGCACCCCATGCGCGGACCGGGGGTGTACTGATAGTTGCTCAATGGAGGGTTAAGCACACTGACACAATATTTTACGTGGTTCAGCAAAATCGCCTACATCCACGGGAGAGTCCATATTATTAGAGATATATAGAGAAAGGATTACAACACACATGGAAGAGGAGGATCACTTCACTCAAACTCAACTCCCAGATCTCTTGCTGCACTTGCAGCTGCTGCCATTGCAGCTCTCCACTTTCTCTCTTGTTCTCTACATTTCTCACCCCTCTCATCCATTTTGCTCTCTCACGTATGCCTATTTATAGGCAAGTATGGTGGCTTCTCTTCTTCAACAACAGCAGCTGCACATGGGTTGATACATTTGTCAATGGTGGGTGCAACTACCATTGACAAATGGTAACCCTACTCCTTAGGGTAGGTTGCCCAATAATGGCAAATCCCAACACATTTTCCTTAATTTAGCTATATATTATGATTAGCATATACCCCTCCATCCCATAATGAGAATCCTTTAATTTCTTATTTACATGTTTCGATATATATATATCTATATATAAAGTACAAGAATTCAGTACTGCATATAAATTTTACTACTCTACCTCTCTTTGAATAGATTTCACACATATTTTTCCCACTCCATTTATTTTTAAAATATAATACTCTAAATACAATAGAAGTGTATGAGTTGACATAATATTGAATGCATTTTATTTAATCTGTGTGAAAATCCCAATAAAACTCTCTTTATGGGATGTAGAAAATTAATGATATTAATTATTAATTAACAAATCTAGATTTTGATCATCTTCACGTATATTTTGACAGATGAAACAATTGAAAGGAAATATGAAGCTGTGGATTGTGGTGGCAGCATATCTTTTGTCGACTGTACTCGTGGCGAGTACAGAAGCTGGGAACATGGACTCATTGGCAGAAGATCAAACTGGGAGGGACATGATCATCCGCTCTGTCGTGCCAAAAAATGACGATGTTGTTTCTGGTTCAATGTCCACACAACACATTGTTGGCATAAATAATTTGTGCGTTGACGTGTTTCTTGAACTCTACTTTGATGGAAACTTAGTTCAGTTGTACCCGTGTAAATCTGACGGAGATGTGAATCAACAATGGAGCTTGGAGAAGAACGGAACCATTCAATCTAAAGGCAAGTGTTTGGCCACAAACGGCACAAGTCCAGGAAGCTATGTATTTATCTCTGACTGCAACAAGGTGAAGGCTAGCGCCACAATTTGGAAAGTACAAAAGGATGGCTCCATCCTAAACCCCTCCTCGTCACTAGTTTTGACCTCGAAGTCAGGGAAAAGTGGCTCCCTACTCACCTTGGAAACCAATGTTTATGCCTTGCGCCAAGGTTGGCGTTTCACCGATGTTTCAAAACCATCACCGAAGTCCATTGTCGGGCTTTGGGACTACTGCTTGGAATTTAACAAATATGTCCCAAAGTTAGCCAAGTGCGTGGAGAACAAGACTGAACAAAAATGGAATTTTTACGCAGATGGTTCAATAAGGCTTGATGCAAACACAGATTTGTGCCTAACTAGTAATGGAAATACCAAAGGAAGCTTGGTCCTCGTTGTCTCTTGTAGCCCTGTGTCATCTAACCAACGTTGGACGTTTGGGGACAGCCACGGCACAGCTTATTTCCCCATTTTGAACGTGAATAATGCATTGGTGTTGGATGTGAGCTATTCCATTCTAAACCTGTTCGAAATAATTATTTGGAAATTCAACGGAGGAGCTAACCAGATATGGCGTCTGTCGTAATAATTACCCAAACGCTCCTTTGGCCCTAAAGTCTATCAAGCCAAGGCAATATCTAGCAGCTAAAATAAATGACAACAAATTATTGTTGTCCCTTAAAACTGTATTCCATCCATATTATATATTTTCAATTCCCTAATCCCCCTATGTATGATGTTTGAGTATGCAATATTATTTTATATAAAATAAATAAATCTTTTGTTAAGAAATGAAGTGTTCCAACTACTTCTCTCTTGTAGAAGATCTGAGAAGGAGATCTCTTGCTTACGAGTTCATCTTTTTTTCATTTTTATTTTTGTTGCATGGGGTTTAAGGACTGGCGAGGGCCTTGTCTAGTTATTGATGTTTGTGGTAGTCCTCTTGCAAGAATTTGTCCTTTGTATATGGAGGTTTTTGCCCTGTGTTTCAGTTATGAATTTAAGGGCTCCCATTTTTTTTTCTCTCTTCTAAATATATAATAAAACTATTTTTGGCGATCATAAAAGTGCAAAAATGAAGCAAATCCAAAGAGAGACATGTGTACCAGGAGATGACAATGAGGAAGAAGAAGAGGAACGTGAAGATAGAGAGAGCGAGAGGATTGGAGATGACAAGGAGAGACACTGTTGTCTTTCTTATAGGTTGTGTTTGGTATTACTGTAATTTTTAAGAATTTTGAATTCTTTTAAGTTTTAAATTAGTTGTCTCTTATCTATCTCCGAATATTAAAAATAAATTTTAAAAAATTAAAAAATTTATTTTAATATATTTTTAGATAAAAAGTATTTTTTTAAAAAAAATTTACTACATTTCTAAACACACGTTTAGTTTCATCGTTTACGACTTTACGTTGTCTATGGCATACTTTCTTTTTTTTTTCTTTTTTCTTTTTTTAAGGAAAGTGAGCTCGTACCTTGGTTTGCTCTCACTCAGAGAGGAGTGTGACGAAAAATTTCAGATAAGTTTCAAAACGTTTTCAATTCTTCAACAAATACATTTTGTTTTTACCCTTTTCTTTTATTATCCAAAACTTAAATTGGCAAATACAAACAGAGACACTGACAGAATATTTTTATCGGTAAATTATGATGAGTTTTTTCAATTGAATATGCTCTCGCAGTAATATCCATCAATAAACACCGATAAAATTATTCTCTTAGTTTATACCGAGGGAATTACAGTAGGAAAAGAATGAATTAAAAAAAAACTAAAAAGTATGATAACGTGTTATTTTTACAAAAATAATTATCGATGAATTTAAATTCATCGATTAAATTCATCGGTAAATCCGTGTATAATATTTAATTTATGACCTGATGAGCGACCCTCCTCTCCCCCTCCCCCATTTCTTCTTCCTCCTCTATTTTTCTCTGCAACAAATAACACATCCCCACCACCCCAAATTTTATCACAAATCAACCTCCCACTACAAATCATGTCACCCCAACACTCAGTTTGTCAATATCTATGTTCTGATTGAAATTTTATTAAGGATTCCCCCACTTCAAGTAAGCAAAACTACCCCTTTTTTAACTTAATTTTCAAATGTTAATTTTTATTGTATATTTTTGTAGTATAAGTATTTTGTTTGGGTATTTACTTGTTTTATAGTCTTTTCCCATAGAAATGTGTTGTATAAATATATGATTTGTACATGTTAGGGTTTGTCTGAGATTTTATAAAATTATATTTGTTTATAAATTGATGAAATTTAATTTGAATTTCTGACTTAGGTGTTTTGTGATGAAATAAATAATATCTTATTTAACAATTCCATTTTATATTTTGTCAATTTTATTGTTGAGTTGAAATTTTTGATAAATGTATAGAAATTTTGATTTATGTAGATAATTGATAATGAATTAGTTGTACTATTAAAATAGTTTGAATAAGTTTGAGTTAAACCGATTTCTGTTATTTGTTTAGTTTATGTAATTAACTAATACATGTTTTCATCAATATTCTATATAGGTTTGACATAAGTAATTGATAATCGTTCATGGATGTATCAAGATTCACCTGAAGGGTTATGTAGGATGGATTATTATAATTGGGTTCAGGGTTTTATTGATTACACGCTATCTAATTCGAGAAATATTAATGGAGATGATATTAGATGTTCATGTAAAAGGTGTAAAAATAAAAAGTTTCTCAATCTAGATGTTGTAACAATGCATGTTCTATAAAAAAAAAGTTCATAGAAAAATACATGTGTTGGTATGCACATAGAGAACCATATATTCCTCATGAGACCATGATAGAAAGGATGGTTGGGCAATGTGCATGAAGTTATAGCTAACAATAATAATCCTTATAGAAATATGTTATGGATGCAATAAGAATGAATCAAGGTTATGTCGGTCAATTTTCTATAGTAGATGAAGAACCTAATATAGACTCGGCCAAGCTTTTTGATCTTTTGAAAGACTCTGACGAACCATTATGGGATGGATACACAAATCACAGTAAATTATCGGTCATTGCATAATTGTTCACCGTAAAGTCAAATCATGGGTTGAGTGAGGCAAGTCACACTTGAAGGGAATAAGTTGAAAAGGAACTTTTATGCTATTAAATCTGTTGCTACCCAATTTTTGATCCTTATTTTTGATAAAATTTCAGAAAAATAAAAAAATAGCAAAAAAACAATGAAAACCCAAAAAAATGCATTTTTGATATATTTGCATCGTTTTTTGCATTTTCAACGTCATCTCAAAAGAATTAAAATTTTCAAAGGAATTTGGAACGCGTTCAATTTTTAACGCGTAAATTTTCTGATCACTGATTTTTCTTGTTGAGTTGACGTTGATATTGCTCGTTTTTAAAAATACAAAAAAATAAGAAAAATCAAAATTTACAAAAAAAAAAGAGGAAAAGAAAAGGAAAGGAAAAGTTGAGGGACTAGTTTGAAAACCTAGCAAAATTTTTCCTATAAATACCATGCTACAGTGCAGCAGAAAAGGGGGAGAAAAATTAATTCACGGGGGGATTACAAGGGGAACAGTAAAAAAAAAAAGAAAAACCCTAAAAAAAAGAGCTATCACTATCTTCTCTATTTTTTGGAAAAAAAAAGCCGCCGCCCCCTCCCTGGATCAAAAACCAGAGAAAACCCTCAGGAGGGGGGGGCTTTTTGATTTTTTTGGTTTCTTCTCCTTTCAGCCGGGGAAGTCTTCTCTCCTTTCAAAAAAAATGGAAACAAACCAAAGCCCCCATTTTTTCCTCTTTCCCTGTTGAACCGGCTGGCCCCTCTCCCTTTGAAACCAAAAACTTGAGCCGCTTGCACACAGAGCCTTCCCTTGACAAAGAGCAAAGGAGCCATTCCCCTATCTTGGAGCAAAAACAGAGAGAACCAGGGGCGGCCGCAAGCCTCCCTGTCTCTGTTCACAAAGGCCAAACCGGGGCAGGCCCCCCCTCCTTCATCAAAATTTTTCTCTTATTCTCGCCAGCCAGGAGCAAGGCTCCCTCTTCCCCACAGAAGGAAGAGGCCGTCGTGCCCCCCCTTTTATCAAAAACAGAGAACCCTCTCTTCCCTCTCAGTTGTAGGAGCAACAGGCAACCGGACAGAGACCCAGCTCTCTCTCTTTCCCTCTATAAGCCTCCTGGACGGCAGCAGGAAGCCTAAGCACGGCTGCTACCAACGGGGGTGAAGACCATCAGCCAGACCGGCCTCCACCGAGACCTCCCAGCCTCCACAGACCAGCCAAGACAACCCTCGATCTCGTCATCTCATTCAACCGGTCGGCAGCAGACTCAGCTCTCGCCGGCCAGCCTTCCACTGCAGCGGAGACACTGCAACACCGCCGCCTGCAGACCGGACGAAAATCCAAAGACCAGCAGCCTCTTGGTCCCACCACCAGCCACCTGAAGCGAAGGAGAAGAAGACAGAAACCAAGGAAGGATCTGTGGTGAAACAGATCTGAAAAAGAAAGGGTGGAGAGGCAGATCTAAAAAAGAACCGGAAACGTTGCTTGTGTTTTTCTTGTTTGCAGGTCATTGCCGGCGAGGAAAGGAAGAAGGGAGGAAGTCGTTGTGGATCTCCCACGCTGTCTGGATTTGTTGCGGTGGCGTGTGAACCCACGCGCCGGCGACCCAAAGGCTGCATAATACTGTTCCCGTGTTTTAGGGGGTTTCCAGCACTGTTCATGATTCTATTTGGGGGCCAATTTTGTAATTTTTGGTTTGTTTAATGTACTGTTGTTTTTATTTTATGGATTTGTAATATGTAAATGTGGGTATATGAAAAAATCATAATAAAAAGAGATGTGTGTGTGGGTGTTTGCATTTTTATTTATGTTATTAAATTGTAAAAATAAAAAAAGATAAAAAGAATTAATTGTTTAATTTGAATATGGTTAAATATTTCAAGGACAAATAAAATCATGTTATATTTTCCATGAAAATGTAAGAACATGTTTCTACATATATTTTGGGATTTAATAACTGATTTATTAAAACTTTGGAATTTGATTAATATTTCAAATTTTCAAATCATATCAAACCACAAAGCAGCTTACCTCAGGTAGGGTGTGCTAGGGGTGCTAATACCTTCTCTAGCCACAATCAGTCCCTTACCCTCTAATCTCTGACGAAGACCAGTAAATCTGGGTTTCCTAGTAACCCTCTATTAAATACTAGGTGGCGACTCCTAAGAACCAATCAAGCAAAATAACGAAAAATCGCCGAATCGCCGCGCGGGGGACGTGCGATAGAATGGTGACTCTGCTGGGGAAAGGTAATGTTTTCAACATTATTGGACTAAGCTTCGTGTTTTTGATGTGTTGAAATTTTTTGCTTTTTCGCTTATTTTATTTCTGTTTTATTCATGCATTGTATAGAATTCTCTCATGCATCACAAGCTTTAATTTTTGAAAGCACACACAAGCTTCAAGTTAGGTGGGGGACTAACAGCTTACCTTACGACTATTAGTCAAGGTTTAAGTTTGTGTAAATCCCACTGTTAGTGATTGGTATATGTGACATCCCACTATCTGCTGAGCCCCCATATTGCCTTCACGAGGGTGATCACTGGGACAACAAGAGACCCTTTTTAGAGACCAAGTAGTAAACCTACCCTTTGTCTCACATAAAAAGATTAGAACCTGCCTTTAGGATGTATGCTCCGTTTTGCATCTGAGCAAGCTCTTCTTGAAGCATCTTGAATTCAGGACTTATGGGGGATATAATGGTCATCACTCAAGAAATTTCTATTGTAGAGTTTGAGCAAGAATAAAAATTCTTGTCTCATCATGCAAGAGTTATGACCATATGTCACCCCTCGAGGGACAAGCTCATCATATTAGATTACATGTCATGCATTTATCATGCATGCACCGGGATGAAAATAGGTCCCCCAAATAAGCTTTGCTACCTTTGATTGAAAAATGATGATGACAAAAGAAGAAAGGGGTCAGAGAGAGGCTCATTGTCAAAAGGAAGTTGAGAGCATCAAAGGTGAAGTAGCTACACTCAGATCTGCCTGAACAAGAGTTGAGCATCAAATGGAAAAGTGAATGTCTGCACAGTCTTCTGTGGGATCACTGCTTGTCCACGTCCAATGGAAGCTGCACCTCTCCTTTTCAGTCATGAACAACGGCAGCAATGCCTTCAGTCATCAACTAATGACAACTTTTGTTCTTGGTCAGTTGCCATGTTAATTGTTCATTGCCTCCACATCTTCCAATGGCACCAAATAACTGCTAGCCTTCTGTGCATGGTGCATGAGCCTTCACTGAAGTTACCCCCACTGTGAGCTCAATTCCAGTTCAACATGATTAGACACTGAACTTCTACGTGGCAGAGCTCTCTCTGTAGAGATTTGTTTGGGGATCTGCTAGTGGGAAATGCAAGAGGAAATGTAGTATTTTCATATGCTACAAAACTTTGTCTCATCAATTTCAGAACCGAAACACTGGAGTAGGCAGAAGGGTCAAACCTGGTCTGAAAACATGAGCCGTCGTCGAACTTCAACGTGGCAGATCTCTCTCTACAAAAATCCATTTGTGGCTCTGCAAGTGGAGAATACAAGAGGGGATGTAGTAATTTCAGACACTATGAAAATTTACCCCATCAGTTTCATCACCAAAACACTGTAGTAGGCAAAAGAGCCAGACCTGGTTTGAAACACAGGAACAAATATTGAACTTTACCATAGCAGAGCTTTCGCTGTAGAGATTTGTTTGTGGATCTGCCTGTGGGGAATGCAAGAGAGGATGTAGTAGTTTCATATGCTTTGAAACTTTCTCCCACCAGTGGCGCCAGCAAAACATTGTAGTAGGCAGAAGAGTCAGACCTGGTCTGAAAAACATGAGTAGACATCAAACTTCAACGTGGCAGAGCTCTCTCTGCAGAAATCTGTTTGTCGCTCTGCAAGTGGAGAACCCAAGAAGGAATGAAGTAGTTTCAGATCACCTATAATTTTCTCCCACCAGTGTCGGCATTAAAACGCAAAAGTTGGGAGAAGAGACATATCTGGGCTGAAAAACAAAAAAAGAGACTGAAACTTCAATAGAGCAGAACTCCATCTACAGATGTCCGTTTGTTGCACTATCTGTGAGCAATCAAAGAGGAGACAAAGGAGTCCCAGATTCATTAGGTTCTCTTCCAATAAAGACAGCATGTGATTTCACACATTGACCGTGGCAGTGCTGCATGTTTCTGTGTGCTGCCAAGATTACCTAGCCAATAAGCTAGGAAGAAGGGAAAGATTGAATGTTCTGTCATGGATTCCAAAAATGATGAGAGATGAATCAGAAGATGACTTTGAAGGTGGGAAACCTTAGTTAAGAGGTCCAATTAGATCTCACTGTAGCATCAACTACTCCAATACCTTTGCCAAGATTGACATCCCTCTACGACTCGAGTTTGTCGACCAACATCTATTGGATTCCAGACTTGTTGCCCGGACTTCGACAAATTGCATGCAACCACCGTGGTATAATTCAAACGAGATGTGAATATCATGGTGGGTTCCTAGGCCATTTTAGTTGAACAGATGCAAGATTTTCAAGAATCGGGCTGAGTTTGTGAAAAATGATGTCATCGATCATTTTTTCGCTTGAACATCCTCAGAATGGCGAGTGATTGAAATTGCTTGGCAAAACACAGATATTGCCAGAGAAGCTGATCTAAGAAGGAGTTGACCTGTCAAATCATTTTTGTTATGGATTTTGTCATTCTGCATTGTGTTTTTGGATCACATCTCATCTTTGAATGAAACATGTATGTTCTTTGTCTTCTTGTTGTTTTGAAATCAAGAGATGCTTCTTTCAAAGGGTATTTTTGACAAAATATTTTGATCAAGCTCCAACATGCGATTAAGATTAATCAATCCTGAAGATTAAAAGTATTTTGATTGCAGAAATGACTCGATGCTTGAAAATACCATGAGGTGACCAAACAATTTTGAACTCATACCTCCTGAAACTGAACCACACTTCATACAGTTAAGTTTTAACAGTATGCATAATGACATGTAGTGGATTCGGTAGCTATGGACTCGTGAATCAATGATTCTTACAAGTCTCAATCATTACACTGGACGAGGTCAAAATTTATCGGTTCTAACCGATCTTGCTTGAAATGAGAAAAGGCCATCTTTGTTATCCTTTCACATTTCTTTGAAATATTATCCCTTGCAATCCCATTTTGAGCCTGGTAAAATATTTTCTTTCAAAAAGAAACCCTGACTAGGATCGCACCCCACACTGGGGGCAAATGAGAGATATTTTGAAAACAGTGATAGATTTAATGGATAAAAAGAAAAGGTTAAGATTGGAAGCCCAACAATGAAAAAAAAAAAGAAAAGAAAAGAAACTAAAGAGTGAGGGTCATCCATGAAAAACTTTGAGGAAGGCTATGCAAAAGAAAAATGGAATAGAAGGAGAATGCCTATCAATTCTAAGAGGGGCAAAAGATGTTTCAATTGAAGAAAGACACAGCAAATGCCAAAAGTCAACACCAAAAAAATCAAGTTTCATGTTTTTTGGTGTGTCTAAGATAAAGCCTCTGGTCTTCAAAAAGATTATATTGATTATTCATCAAAGAAAAAGTTGGATTAGCATTATAACCTATGTTAAGAGAATTCTGATCTCTGAAATTAACAAGGTT
>Ga0325411_1006691_pt1 | contig 12628 bp, 3 predicted proteins | sample PopdelMetagenome_13_FD_206181 | JGI IMG/M metagenome (GOLD analysis project Ga0325411, IMG submission 206181) | Populus deltoides microbial communities from Bellville, Georgia, United States - Xylem-PdIQD-R4 | ecosystem: Host-associated > Plants > Phyllosphere > Stem > Wood/Secondary xylem... | reverse complement strand
GAGGAGAAGAACAAAGGCATGGGGGCAGAAGACTGGAGAAGGCACTAAAAAACCCATTGAGAACAATAGCTGAAGGTTTTGAGTGGTGCTTTTAGGCAGTGATAAAGGCCAGGGGTTAAGCTAGTTTAGCAGTGAACAAGGAGAAGGAAATATATAGTAATAAGATGAGAATTTTAACAGCAAATGTGAAAATCGGACCATCAAAAGTGGAAGTGAACTAAAGAGTGTGTGGAAAGGGCCATCAAAAGTACGATGAACAAGATACGATAAGGCCGCACTGATTCTCACTGTCAAGATTATACTCCTGTTTATTTCTGCGTTTTAAAAATGTTTTTTATAAAATTTAAAATTTTTTTATTTTTTTATTAATTTTAAATTAATATGTTTTTAGTGTTTTTAAATTATTTTAATGTGTTGATGTCAAAAATAATTTTTTAAAAATAAAAAAACATCATTTGCATGTATTTTGGTACGAAAAACTATTTGAAAAGCAACCGCAACCACACTGCCAAACACAATCTATGACTTGTTTGTTGGGTCATAATTATTATTATTGGAGCACCACAAGAATTCTATAGTCGGGGTAGTCTTTCCCACAAGGTGTTTTCATTTCTTTTTCTTTACATTTTTTTATTACTTTTACACTTTTAATATTTATTATTCTACTCCTAATCTATTTATATCATTTTTTAGTTTATTTTTTAATTTTTTATATTTTTTGAGAAATTATTATATAAATACTTAAAAAAAAGTATTTTATCATAGTAATTACAACATTGTTCCATTCTTTAACTACATTAAAAATTAGCTTGAAATTTTATATATTTTTATTAATACATATAATCTTTAATATATTTTATTTTATATAAATATCAAAATTTTTATTTATTGTTATATTTTTTTTATTCAATATCAAAAAATACTTCACAACATCTACACATTAATTCTTCTACGTTAAAAAAGCAAAGCAAATCAATAGACACATTAATTCTTTTTTTTTTATTTGCTCAAATGATTCTCAATATATTGAAAAAATTATTTAACCCGTAGCAAAAAAAAAACCAAATAGCTACTTTAATTTAATTTTAATAAATATTGAATCAAATTGAATTAATGAATTTTTTAAAAATAAAAAGGAATATGTATAACATTTATATTATAATTATTTAATATATCTATATATACATCAAGTGCATATATATTATTTTTAATTTTTTATTAAGTAATAAAGAATTGATATTCAGAGTTTAATAAATAAATTATTGATATATAATTTTTTTATATGTAAATAATAAAATATGACTAGTGAATACCATCACCATCGTAGAAATTCCACTAAAAACGTTTAATACATACGTTCTTATTATATGCAAGGCAGGAAAGGCAGGGAAAGACAGTCTTGGTGGGGTCCCCACGAACCAGGAAAAGGGTAATTTGCTTTCACACACGCATGTATAAAGTAAAAAGTTAGAGGGAAAATTCACCTTTATTATTATTTATATGAATAGTAAGAAGGTGATGTTTTTAAAAGCATTTTCCTTTTTTTTTTTAGTTTTTATTTATTTTTTTAAATATTAACTTGATTTTGAATTTGTCTTTATAAATTATTTTGATTCAATTTTTATGAGGGTATTGTAGTCTCAAACAAATATTTTAGTATACAATTTATACTTAATTTTATGAGCATTTATTTTTGTTATTGTATAATTAAATAAAAATAGTTTAAAAAACAAAGTTCTTAAACGCAGTAGAGTCTGTCATTTAGATTGTGAATTTGATAAGTTAATTCGTGAAGCTCCATCTAATCTAATATAATAATATCTCAAAATTAAAAAAAAAATCACCTTGAATTTATTTTTTTTTAAATCAAATTATGTTTTTTTATTAATTATCTAAGTTATTTTTAAACCTGATAATTTAATTTAATTATATCAAAATAACTTTATAATTTAAAACTTGTGTTAAAATATTTAAAAAAATTTAATTTTTTTTAAATATTTTGAAAATACAAAAACAAAAATAAAAATTGTATGCTAATGATGAAAGAAAGAGGGAATTTATTGCTGCAGCATGTTCCTCCTTAATTAGGATGTGTAAAATTAAGGCTTTGGTAGTGAGGATCATTTCATGATGAGTCAGAAACATCAAACATGGGACATATGGAAAATGACTTCTTATATCCTTTCAGTTCTTCGAAAGTACTCTGATTCTTCACCATTATTGCTTTCAACCTGCCATGGGTTTAATATAGTTCTTGGTTCAGGTCACTATTCGTTATCTCCCATGTATATAATTGAAAAGGCTACTTGATTGCTACTTTTCACCCAACCATTTTGGGCTGATATTGACCCAGCCTATATATTTAATAATATTTAATTAATATAAAATAATATTATATATTATAATATTATATATGTTTTTTTAAAAAAAATTCAAAAACAATTCAAAAATCCTTTTAAAATTTGTGATTTTCTTGCATGTTTTTTTACCAGTTTTGTTTAATATCGGGTTATATACTTACATTATAAGATATAGATCTGGTACTAAAATACCTGGTTTTCTACGAAAAGTTTCTAAAAAAATTCAAAACTTTTAAATTAGTTTTTCTTTTCAAAAATATTTAAAAAATATTTTTTAAATTACATGATAAAGTAGTGTGAAGGTAAGAATTGCGCCAACAACAATGGTGGATCAATGGAGAAATTACCAAGATAAATGTTTAGAGTGCTCATAATTCAAAGATATAGAGATTTTATTGGAGGCGTCAAGATCTTGCAAGGAGATTTTGTATGGAGATTTCATTGGAGATATAGATAATTTATTTGGAGATATAAACATTAGTAATACAATGAAGAAAAATATATAGTCTACTTGGAGAGACAATATTGATCTGCTCATTGAAAAGTTAAAAAAGATTCTTTTGTGTAAACAAAAATATAGTCTTTAGAACTTATCTTATCTTGAGCAATGTATCATGAGATACAATGATCTCTTTCTTTTTCAGTATGAAGAATAATTGTGTAGGTGCCATATTAGAAGGAAAGTTAGGCATCACAACTATTGATGGGAAGGGTGGATACTCTTAGGTGATTGAGGAGAAAGGTTAGCATCCATTAAAGAGACAAGTTGACAGGAGATAGTCATTGGTGAGAAAGGTTAGTGCTCGAGGGTGATTGACGAGAAAGTGTTATATTGACAAGGTGTAAGATATAATCATCAGTGGTGGTAGTTTTTAAAGAGAAAACTAGATAACGTAGACCTCTAAAATGTTGTAACACTACATTATAATGTGTGCCAATCACTGAGCATCCTAAAAATTTGTACAAGATTGAGATTGAGTTCCTAGAGTTAGAACAAGGTCTAAATACAATTTGTTGTTAGACTCCAAAATTTAACGGATATCCCATTACTATTCTAAAAATGGATAGCTTTGCAATTCCAAAGGGGAAAGATTTTTGTCTTAATAAGGGATAGATTTTTTGCTCGTTTAGGCTAGACCTAACAAACAATGTTGTTATTCCAAGATGAGACAAATTATTGTCTTAAAAATGAGATAGAACATCTTGTTCTCGATCAACTTCCCTGTATTTTCAGGTTCTGGTTTGATCGAGTTGACACCTTTAAATGAATGAATGTAAAGCTATAAACCTTCAAATTCAGCAAGGTTGGATCCAAATAAAAGGTATGCACATCCTATACCAACTTCAAAATAGCTCCTTACCATCTATGTAAGACCCAAACTTTTGGCCCAAACCCAACCTAAGTTAACATAGGTATATAAGGAAACGTTGCAAGAGAATTATTTTTCTCTCTTCTAATTCTATGGCTGTCGTGACCCTCCCATTATTAAACCAAATATTTCAGTTTTTGATCTTGAGTTTTGGATTCAAGAAGGGTGGAAATAGCAAGTAAGTCATTCTCTCTCATATTACTTTTGATTATGGTTTGTTTATGAAAGGATTAAATAAGAGATTAGGGTTTATAAGGATTTGAAGTTCATGTTGTTAAAATTAATTCATGATTATTAGGGATTTAATGTTAAGTGATTGATTTTGAATTTGTTGTTAAAAATAAGGATTTATGAGTTGATTTGTTAAAATGATTTTTTATGGGTTAAGAAATCTATTTCAGCCTTGCTCGAAAATCTGGACAGAATGGTCTTGAGGTTGAAGATGGCAAAATTTTATTTTGGTCCTTGATTTATGAAAATTACAGTTTAGTCCCTAAACTTTGAAAAATTATAATTTGACCCCTAATATGTCTTTTAAGATTCTGGACATGTTATGACGAGGTTAAGGATGATGAATCTTGATTTGATAATTCATTTGGAATATATTCAGTTTGGTCCCTTAATTTTAGGAATTTACATTTTAGTCCCCGAACTTTTAAAAAATTTCAGTTTGGTCCTTGTGTTGTTCTGGACAGAATTAAGGATGGTTTATGGGTGAAATTTTAGTATGGTTAAGTATTTACAGTTTGGTCCAGTTTTGGTAAAATTACGTATTGGTCCCTGTTTTGGAAAATTATCGTTTTATTTCGTAATCCTAGGAGACTAAACTTGGTTTTCTTTTATGCATTGTACTCTCATATTTGTGTTTTTTTGAGTATATTTCATATATTTATTGTAGGTTCTCCTAACGATCCTTAATAGGTTTTTCGGGTCTTTCATCTGATATTCTTTTTAATCTATATTTTTCCGGGTGAGTGAAATAATCTTTAATATGCATATAATATAAATAAATATGTATGTTGATTATATGAGGAGTACGAAATGTTAATCTCTTGAATATTTATATATGTTGCTCTATTTTTCGAGTGCTCATTTATTCTTGAAATTTGCACTTGCATTCTGTTGAACTGAATTCTATTTGATATGATATACATTTCTTTGATGATTCTGCGAATATATATCATGTCTTGATATAGGATTTGTCAATAACTCCATGCTAACGAAGAATAGTTAGTCTATGTATACATAATATTCTATATACCTAGCTAGTGAGAGAGGCATCAGCCTGTGGTGACTGATCATCCCATAGTGGTCACCTTCGGGTGTTATCTGATTTCTGACATGTATTTCACTATTTTATGATAATATTTTTAGTATGTATATGTATATTAAGATAAATCGACTTGCAAACTATTAATATCATTAATATCTATAATGTATATTAAATATTATTCCCTCACTCAGCTGGTTGAACTCACCCCTTATTTTTAATATTATTTGAGGCTCTTAGTTTCTGTTAGTAGGTGGACTCATTGAGTGTTCTTGCTTCTTCAGTTTTGATCGGTATACCTTGCCTGTTTTGTGAGGCTTTCCTTTTAATTTTGATTTGATATCTTAAACGCTCCATTATTAGCTTGTTTTAATTAATTTGGATTTTGACAATGTAATGAGTATTATGTATTATTGTTTTTGTTTTAATTACTGATGAGGAGTTTTGAACTATCTTTTGGTTTCATCAGTTTTGAATAATATAATATTTCTGAAGATTATGAAATGCTGCATATTTTTGAATAACTTGTTCTTTTGATATTACCGTTCTAAGACTTAGCGTAGGTGATATGTCTTTTTGACACCGCTCCTGCATTGCCAGTCATGGACCCGGTATTCGGGTCATGACAATCTAGGTTTAGCAAAACCACTAAGTACCCGTAAAACCAAAACCACCATTGCAAAATTAGCCTAGTATAAGAGCTTCCAACTATTAGCTTTTGTCCAAAAACCTCTCACTTTAATCAAAGGGCATAGCTTTGATCAATCTTTGAGGGAATCTATCATAAACACCTAGAAAAACCTTATAAATACCCTTGGAAATCCAAAAAAAAAACACGTGGGGAAATACTCTGTTAATAAACCCTATAATGAAGGTTTAAGAACCTAACATAAAAGGTCTAACAAGCTTTGGAAAGAGAGAGAGAAGGGTGAAGTCCATGTGGCCTACCAATTTATGTTTTCTTAATGTTTAAACCTCTTTTGATTTTTTTGAACTTGTTTCAATGTTATGATATTTTCTAGTTTTGTTATGATTAATATGTAAAAATGTTGTTTTTGTTGTTTAAATCTTGTTTGGAGGAGTTGTTGATGTTACCGAGTGTCAGGATAATATGTTTTGTGACTGATTTTGATAAAATATGATAGTTTTGGATTCTACTAAAAGGTGACAGTGGGTGCTTTATGTCTTTTTCTGTTTTATTAGTATATGTTCTTGGTTTTCGAGCATGGTTTGGGTTCCAAGTGTTCAAAGAGATAGTTTTGAATTGAAATTTTATGTTTTTGGGGCTATAGTTATGAAGTTTGAATTAAAAGCATGTTTGTGATGATTTGATGTTTTTTGTTAGTTTTTTTTGGATTCAACTATGCTTGGTATTGGTAACGTGGTTTGTGAGTACCAAAAATAATGTATCTAAAGGCCTAAAAAGTTAAATTTAGGTTTTGACATTAGTTCTTTAGTTTATTGAAATTTTCTAGATTCTGGTTCATGTTCTTTGCATGAACTTTGCCTTAGCCTCTTGTTTTTTAGATGTTTTGGGTTAATTCTTGGCACAAACATGTTAGTTTGTCATCTTGAACAAATAATCTAGGGTTTAAATGCATCAATAACATGTATTTATTTGTTTATATTCTAGGATTCTTTCAACTACCCAAACATATTTTAATCAAATAGTGCTTTTTGAGTATTAATCGAAGAAAATGGATGCTTGATTCTTGATCTACGCATGATTACGAACAAAGTCTTGCCTTTGATTGTATGAAAACTTGTCTTGTTTGTGATTTGTGTTTGCTGGATTTAGGTTTAAATGTTCTTCGTGTTCTTTATGTCCTTGATATTTGATCTGTTTTTGTGTTTTTTAAGTTTTGATATGTTTTAGGTTTAATTGTTTGTTTTGATTTAGTTTGGGGTCAAACCATAGTTTTCGGTTCAGTTCAAGGTTGAACCAGTTTTCGAGTCAACCTGTTTCGTTTTGTTTTGGGTCAGGTACTAAGGCATTATTTGGTTAGTTACTTTTATTATTTAGGAATTTTTAGCCTAAAGGGTTGTTTGGCAAACATATCTTTATACCTATTTTGACAATTTTGCTTTGAATAAAAAATGATTTTTCGCCAAAAAGAACCCCAAATAAACTCCAAACAAAATCTAAAAAATTGAAGGACTAATTTAAAATTATGTATGGGTCTTTCGCATGTTTTTGCAACAATTTTAATTAATACTGAGGCTGTAAACTTCTATTGTAAGATGCTGACTTAGTATTAAAATATCAGTTTTTTGTCAAAATCTCAAAACTGTCCAAAATTTCTATAAAAAATTATTATTTTAAAAACAAAAAAGGTGTTTCAATAACCATTTCATTGAATCAATGAGAACTTGATAATATTTAAAAACCCTAAATTGTTTTTTAAGAATTAATGGTCAATATTCTGATATGAATATTGGACCTATAAATAGGCTGATATTTAAATAATAAGAGTTGATTAGAAAATTGAAATAATTTTATTTTGGATATTCAACAATTTTAATTGGATGTATTCTTCATCATGATATATGAGTTGTAGAAAATCCTTTCGTCTTATAGGATAGGTGAATCCTGTCAGGGCACCTACATAGATGTTTTTCACAATAATTTATTTGGGTATACGAACCCATAATAAATTCAAAATACTAGATTTATTTATAAGCATGAATCTTTGTTTTAACCCATAAACAGATCATCGGTTAGGAATACATTTATACCTTTAAGCTATATCTAAACCATACAATGCAGCTTACCTTAGTTAAGGTATGCTAGTGGTGTTAATACTTTTTATGGTCGCAATTTAGGGCCGAGCATTTTTAGTTCGGTCTGGTTTTGGACCAAAATAAACAACCAAACCGATTTTTTTTAGTTTTTGAACTGAACCAAACCGAATCCCTGTTCAAACCGATTAATTTCAGTTTGGTTCGGTTCGGTTTTTTTCCTTCCAAACTGGTTCAAACTGAAATTGTTGACCATATTTTTCAGCACTTTTATTTTTGAAACTGAATAAACACAATGCAAGGGATTTGAGAGATGAAACCCTTAAGCAAGGGATTGAATCCCCATCGAAAGATCTTGAAACCCTTAAGCATATCCTCGAAGCTCTCTAACTCAAAGGTCTTTTGCATTTCAAGAAGCCAACAAATCAAACTAACCAAAGAAACTCCATTTACGAAGAAACTCCAGTAGTCCTAATGAAGCCAACTTCAATGAACCGGCCAGATGGAAGATTGGAAGCTAAGAAGACAGAATCGTGGGGGTCAATATTCAGGATGGATAGAAAGCCAGTCCATAAGACCAAGATCTGCTCCACCTTTCAAAACTACATATTCATTCCATTCACAAAGCTAAAGTTCTGGGCATGTCCCTGAGATGAGTGGCTCACTTCCTTCATAGAAGGCCTAGATGAAAGCTAAAAAAAATTTGATTTTCATTTTAAAGTGGTCAGGTAGAAAGAAGTGAAGATTTGAAAGCACGGAAGATTTATCATTTGAGAGATGAGAGATAGAGAGGGCGGCTAACGGGTGAGAATGTATTTAGGTTTAGGGTTAGAAACTATTTATACTTGTTTTTTTTTTAAGTGTTGGCCTGATTGAACTGGTTCGGTTTGGTTTGGTTTAATCGGTTTCAGACTTTAGAAACCGAAATTGAACTGAACCAGAATATTTCTGTTATTTTCTAATCGATTAATTCAGTTTTTTTTCGGTTCGGGTTTTTTGGTTATTTTTTTCTGGTTTTCTCGGTTTAGTTAGTTATTCGGGTTTTTTGTTCACCCCTATCACAACATGTCATTTATCCTAGAATTTCTTATAAGGTCAGTCCACCTGAGTCTCTTAGTGACCTTGAACCAAACAACTAGGTAGTGACTCCTCGATCCCGATATCTTGTCACCTCGTATGCACACAAGCGACAATATTAATGGGTAAATTATTTAAAAAATTATGCATATTAGGCTAACACAAAATTATCAATAAAGGAATCGGTAATATCATCACAAAAGACCTAATCTTCTTTAAAAAATAAAATAATTGCATAAATATTATTTTAATAGATTTTTTTAAGAGATTTTTTTTGTCAAAAATTAGAGAAAAAAAAGGAAGTAGAAGAAGGGATATCTAAGAAAAGGCTAGGTGCACATAAGTTTGATAGGTCAAGTCCACTCGTTTGGATTTATTTTATTTTTTGTTTTTAACATGTGAATGACATGTCCTCCGCCACCAATTTTTTTTATTTATAGCAAACTATGTATTGTCTGCTTGGGTAAACGACACATTATCTTCTAGATGATTTTATAGCCACTTCTAGTGGTCGGAAAGCTGAAATCTAGTTTTAGAAATCCAATAACCTAATTCTTAACTTGTTTTCAGCTGGAAGTACCCTAAAGACATATTATGAATCTCAATAAACTCATTTCGAACTCTAAAAAGAATACAATCTCTCCATAAATAAAAAATTCAACTATATTGTAAACAACTTTACGAGTCTAGATATACGTTTTGAAACATGTACAAAGGAAAACTACACCTCCATTGAAACTCTCTTTTAAAAAGAAATCTATTAATTCCAAAATTAGTCTTTTTGATGGTTGGAATATGGCTAACCAAAAACTTTTTCCCTCCTTTCCTTTTTCCAACAACATGCTCTATTCTTTCAAATTTGAGTGATTAATATGTTAAAAAGTAAACTTTAGGATTGAAACATAGAACCTTAAAATACAGGAATAAAAAAATAAAAATGTAAAAAATTAAGGGATTAAATCATGGCTTTTCGTACCTAATGAACTGTAAAAACAAAAATAGCTATTCTTGTAGTGTTAAATTTTGCCTATGTTGTTTTAATTTTCTTAATTGATAAAATTAAATTAAATTTTACAAAATTAAGCATTAATTTCATTTCAAAAACCTTTTTTGACACCATAAATACACAATAGCATGCAAAAGGAAACAATGTGTAAGGGTTAAAACCATCTCAACATAATGTTAACTGATGAAATAAATAAAAAAAAGTTTAGTTATTGTTAGGATGTAACTCTTCATTATTATTATTATTATTATTATTATTATTATAAATAATATTAATATAGATTGGGTTGGGTTGGCCCATCTTAGGTGACCCAAATCATTTTCTTCTTAATATAACCCACACATGATAGGATCAACTCTCTCATTAGTTTTGCAGCATTCATACTTAACAAATAGTTTGTGTGACAAGGCATACTTTAAAAGCTAAGTTGGTATATATTTATTAGAAATATATTACTTCTTGAATAATGAGACATAAAGTAGACATAATATGCAATATCCTTGATCATTTTTATTTTTATTTTTATTTATTTTTTATTTTTTTATCTCTCATGATCTCATTCATTATACTTCTTGTATTCATAAAGGATCGAAAGTGATAAGGCCCGACAAGTAATGAAAATTCAGGATGGGAAAAGATAGATAAATGATGAAAATAAAAATAAATGTGATTTGTAATGGAGGAAATGACCTCTATAAATAAATTTAAAGGTATTGTTGAAGCTAAAATAAGAATTATAAATTATAACTAAAAATTTATAACATCGATGAAACCAGTAACGTGTTTCGACGGATAGAAGTATTACAAAAATTTAAATGAATGTGTTTTGAGAATGAAAATAATTCGAAGGAATTATAATGAAAATAAACTATGAAAGTTATGAAAGAATTGTATTAAAAAAAATTGGTATAAACCTCAATTAAGAATCAGTAATGTTTTCATGAAACCATTGTAAATCTACAAGAGAAATAAACGATGAAAAGAAAAAATAAATATATTTTGAAGTAAGGAAATAGTTTTGAGGACTTACTAAAATAATTGATATAATTCTAATAGGGATTGAATAAGAAAATTTAATTTTTTAACATAAAATCATGTAATAGCTAGTTTTATGTTATCAAAGATATCTTTTAAAATAATTGTTTAATCAAGCTAAAATTTTATGGGAAGTTGCTTTACATATATTTTTATCTAAGGTTAAAATCTTGGAGAAATTCAAGTTCAGAAAGGTTCTGAAAAAATATGGACAGTTGGGTAGGAAAAAAAGCAGGGGTAAGTGAGGTGTAAAACAATCATTTATCAATAAAATATAGCCTTTTCTTCTACTTATGGACAGCTGGCTTGAGCTGCTGGAAAATAAGAAAGAGAGAAGAAATTGGGGGTTAGGGTTTTCATGCCTTTTTCCATTAAATTCATGAGAGAAAATTGTGAAATTAAGAGAATGAATGCCATAAAAGGGAGATTTAATGACTTTAGAGAGGTTATTGAGATAGAATAAGGTTTTTAAGCTTGGGCGAAATAAGGAAAGTAAAAGTTAAAAAGAGGAAGAAGAGAGGGTGAAGGAAAACTTGATTTCCTTCGCAAATTTCTCTTAATACCTTGTGATAAGCAGGTAAGAGCCATCTTTCTTTTGTTTGATTTTGGTTTGGAATATCAAGTTGCAACATTAATCAGTAGTTATTAGAGAAAAGGCTATGTGAATTCATTCTTGATATCAAATTATGATTCTAAAAGATTCATCTGATCTTATTGTTTCAAAGCGATTAAAGTCATAGTGAAATAAAAGAAAATAGTTGATCTACAAATCTATCGAAAGAACCGAGTAAAATAGTGTAGCACATCATCATGAACCATACACAGAACTAGGCACGTCATTCTCTTGTAATGTAATCAGGTTCCAAGAAGTTCGTTTCTGGCAGAAAATAGTTGGGCTATAACATCAGCAATGCCCATCCGTTCCTGTGGCGACTCGACAGAACAGGAGATTCCAGTTGTAAATACTGAGACCAAGCACTCAAGAACTCTATTTTGTTCGATAGAATTCCCTTCAAATTTTATTTGAAGAAGAGTAGGATCTGCAATCTGCAACACTTTCTCAGGAAGAAATGTCTTGACATAGCTATGAAGGTTCAGACCATTAAACAGGTCATCAGTTGGTCTCTTTCCCGTAAACATCTCCAGCAAGAGTATGCCATAGCTGTATACATCACCATATGCTGACACTTCGTTTCCCGCACCATACTCTACAATCATAATCATAAGATGGGAAGTAAGTTTGCTACAGAATACAGCAAGCAGTAGCATGAAAAATTTAAAGTGTTTAGAGATGTTTGAAGAAACAGTGGCACGGAAATATGATATTGAAATGAAAAAGAATGCGATGAACAGAACAATTGTATGTACAACATTTACCAGGGGGAGTATAACCAATGGTCCCTCTTATTCCAATGGAGCTTGATGGGTTTGTCGTATGGTTAAGGGTGTCTTCGAGAAGGAATTTTGCTAATCCAAAATCACCTACATGGCCAACCATTTCGTCATCGAGAAGAACATTGCCTGGTTTGAGGTCACAGTGAACTATTTGTTTTTCACATTGATGATGAAGATAGTCGAGTGCGTGGGCAACATCGATGGCAATGTTTAGTCTCTGCAAAAGATCTAGAATCCCCCGCACCTCATCTGTTGCAGGACTTGGATGCAGCCAGGTTTCCAAACTCCCATTAACCATGAATTCATACACCAAAGCCTTGAAATCATTCCCATGATAATCAACACCTGAACATGCTGTCACTACCTTAACTAGATT
>Ga0325411_1006690_pt1 | contig 12630 bp, 6 predicted proteins | sample PopdelMetagenome_13_FD_206181 | JGI IMG/M metagenome (GOLD analysis project Ga0325411, IMG submission 206181) | Populus deltoides microbial communities from Bellville, Georgia, United States - Xylem-PdIQD-R4 | ecosystem: Host-associated > Plants > Phyllosphere > Stem > Wood/Secondary xylem... | reverse complement strand
TTTACGCTCATGAATAAATCTAGCATTTTTAATTTGTTATAGGCTTGTATGCCTAGGTAAATTCTTATAAGAAGAATTTATGTAGGTGCCTTGACAAGGTTCATCTATCATGAGAGACGAAAGTGTTCTTCATAATTCGTATATTGTGGTGAAAAATACTTCCAATTAAAATAAGTGAATATCCAAAATAATTCTAAAAATTTTCTAGTCAACTCCTGGTACTTAAAAATCATTAAATTTTTTTTTACTTGACCAAGTTGACTTAAAACTTTTGGTTCAACTATAAACATAATTAAAGTCCACTGGTTTAACCCAAAAAACAAACTTAAACCCAAACCAGAATAAAAAAAATCAAACTAAAAACAACAAAAAACTTAAAAACTCTTTATCAAAACATATCAAAACCCAGGAAAACCAAGAACATGAATAACACCGAAGAACAAATATGGATTTCAAATCAGACCAAAAATGGATAAACCAAGGACATAGATATGATGAAAATCATGTAAGGATCAATAATCTAGTATTCATGCACTTCGATTATCACTCAAAGACTATGATTTTGTTAATGTAGGTTTCAGTTCAAAACTAAAACCCTAGATTATTGACTAATCAAGTTGCTCGAAGGGTTCTGTACAAAGAATTGAACCAAAACTGGTTCAAATTATAGAGCTAAGATAATGTTCTTTCCAAGAACATGAAGAGCACTACCTAGCAAACCTAGAAGAGGGTCTAGCTGCTGTGGTCAATCGTGTGACTTGTTCCGCCCCCGTCCCGGGTTCGACCCTCTATGTGCACGCCTGTCACCCCCGCGGTGCCTTACCTGCCCATGGGCTTGCAGGATGTTCAGTGGGCCATGGGGAATAGTCGTGGTGCGCGCAAGCTGGCCCGGACACCCCATGTAAATCAAAAAAAAAAAAAAAAAAAAAAAGAAATGAAGATCATGCTACCAAACCTAGAAAATAGCCTTTTATGCCTCTAAAATATGCTTCCTTAGTTCCAACAAACCATATTACTATAACCAAGCATATTTGAATCAAAAGAATCAATAAATAACATCAAAATCATGCAAAAGATACTAAATCAAAAAACTATCAACTTAAAACAATTTATATGTTCATGCAATATGGATTCAAAATTGATTTTCTAAACTCATTTTGGTCATGAACGAACCTAAAAAATCCAGGATAAACATCATAACTTCAACATGCATTACTTAAGTTAAACTAAAACAACACTATTTTATCAAGAATATACAACTTAAATAGAAGATTTTTACTAGATCTAAAACATAAAAAATAATCTAAAAGAGCTTTAGAAAACAAAAATGGACTATTATAGTAATTAAATGGGCAACTACAACACTACTTGCCAAGCATTCCAAACTCCATCTCCATGTTTGTAAACATAAATACAAATCAAATGACAATAAAAAACAACTCAAGCAAGCCGCATAGACTCCTATTTTATATTAGAAAGTAATACCTTCAAGCTCATAGAGTAGCTACTACCCTATTTGCTTTCCTTTATGAAGTTTGCTTTCACAAACTTGCTGCCCTTTTAAAACTTACGAAATACTTGTGCTAAGCTCTTAAACCTTCACATTTAGAGTTTATTTATCAATCTTTTCTTTTTTCCCCTCTTTTTTGCTTTAATTTTCCAGGGGGTATTTACAGAGTTTTGCTAAGGTTTTTTTATATAGATTTAAACATAGATTGATCAAAACTTTACCTTTTAATCAAAATGAGAGGGTTCTAGTGTACATTTTACAACTATGAACTCTGTACTTATGCTGGTTTTACAATGGTAGTTTTGCAATAAACTTGGTTTTTAGAGGTTTTGGTGGTTTTGCAAACTTGGAGACCAAGGAGCTCGTTTCTGGCCTTTTGATATTGAGAGAATATGACCAACCTTTGATAAGAACCTACTTAGAAGGCTTGAAGTGTAAGCACAAAAAAAAAATTAGTGGTTTTGTGAAATGGGTATCACAACTATCGATGACTGAGTTACCCACTTTCGAGGCTTTATTATAGCAACTCCGGTGTAAACATCATTGAAGACCACCTGATTGTAGTAAAGGAGAAGCATACCTTTTGTTTGGATCCATCTTTACTCATTTTAGAGGTCTGTAGCTCCATATTTATTCATTTAAAAGTGTTATCCCGATCAGCTTAGAATTAAAAAATACAGTAATGGCTGATCGAAAATAAGATGTTGTTGAGTTCTTGAAAGCAAATAGGATATAAACATTTAATGAGAGTATTTGATATTTGTAAAGAATGTGTTTTTTAGTTGAATGTTGGTGGTTACAACCCTAAAGGTGGTCATAAACACCATATTTATTCGCTTGAAAGTGCCTACTTGACGCATTTTCTAGGCTAAACCCTAGAAATTAGGATTTTTAACTTGGAATTTGAAAATTTTCACTTTAGTCCCTATTCTTCCAATTTCTTTTAACTGCACTTGTAATTACCTCCCAAACTGTTAATTTCATGCAAATTTACTCTTGTCAAACTCAATCATCAACTCTAAAGTTCAGCGTCATTTTCATCTTGATCCTTGGTTTCTGATTTGTGTACGTAAACCCTTAATTGACTTTCAAACTTTTAATTTTTTTTAATTTGACCCCTGATTTGGTCAATTTTAGCCCCTACAATCACACACCTTTTTCAGCTTGATCTTTAGTTTTAGATTTTTTCGATCGAGTCTCTAATTGCCCATCAAACTTCAATATTTATGTAATTAATCTCGTGATTTAACCAAATTAACTCTTTAAAATTACAACTCGACCCTCAAACTTTAATTTCTTCCAATTAAAGCCTACATTGACTTTAAAAATCAAATTTTCTTGTAATTAAGTCCTCAATATATTTAATTAAGCCTTCCAAAATTTTCATTGAGTCCTTATCTATCCAAATTTGTATTTCTTTACTCCAAATAAAAATATTTTCACCAACGGGGCCTTTTATCTATTAGAATTGGGTTGTCAATTTTGCTAGTTTTATACATTTTGGTCCTCCTACTTTTCCACTTGTCACTTTGGTCTTTCACCACTAACTTGGACAATCTTCTAGGCTTTAGTCATGCATATCCTTTTTTATTTTGGATTTCTTTTTTATATTTTTTTCTTGATTTTTTTATTTGGTCAAAAGAGGATAACAACACTCTATATAAGATAAATTAGTGATCTTAAGTCTAAGGATCATTTACATAACCGTTATGTGAGCTTTTCTATAAACATAGATGATGTCTCCATATGAAATTCTCATGCAGATCAATGCAGTGTACATGTTTTATAACTAGCACCTACATATTAGTTCTAGTTTTTCTTATACCTCAACTTATGAGAACAACTGCTTCCTTTCATAAAGAAAAGAACATAATATGTATCAATCTCTATAAATCTAATAAATGTCTAGTTTTTAAGAGCATCGACCAGAAACATTTTAGAAATAATGCTTTGATACAATAGGAATCATGCTTTGATACAATAAGAATCCCATAATTATAATAATTTTATAATTCTTTTGCAAAGCATCTTTGTCACATTGAGTTTATCTTTGCTCTGGATTCATAAATAAAATATTAGATTCATTAATATAATATTATATGAATATTAAAGATAAATTAAGCCTTTATTAATAATAAATATGTATTTACATAAATATAATAATGCCACATGTAACCAACTGATTGGTTACATGATATATTAAACTAACACGTTGGACCTTATTTAGAAATGCATCTAAACAAAATGGTGTTGTTGTAATCTTGTGAGGCTTATTGAAATCAATTTTTTTGCATAAAGTAATGAGAAATAAAGCCTTAAATTATTGTTTAAGTATAATTTTAATATATGCTTAAATGGTTGATCATTGACAACAATAATTTTGAAAATTGATTATACTTTAAGTGTTTTAACAAGTACTTATTCTATATTGGTTTTTGTGTAAGTTAATTTCAATAGATGCTTAGTTTGCATGCTATAAATTAGTTTTAATTTCTTATGCATGATTCAACATATATTTAGTATATGCAAGTTGTATATTGTTTTTTTATTGTAAATTTACTATAATCTTATAATATTGCATGTTTATAAACTAAATATTCATAATCACCCATCACTGATTTATGAATTGTGACATCGTGAACAAAATTTACAAGGTGTGTCTTGCTTGTTCAAGTAGGCTCATTATTGTCAACAACAATTTTTAGTCTCTTTCCGCCACCATTTTCAAGTGTTGAAAACGAAAGTCTTAAGTGGTGTTTGTTTACGCAGTTGCAGTTGCTTTTAAAGCAAACCACAACCTTAAACGTTTGGTAACAAAAAAACCACGATATACTGTTCATGTGGGGCCGACTAAAATGAGTTATAACCACAGGTTTGCGTAAAGCAGCTTTTTGCTGCTTTCCGCAAACCTGTGGAACACAATGGAGTCACTCTTCACTGTTCCTGTTAGTATTCCGGACCGACCGGGTCCGGTCCAAAGCTAAATGTATTGAACCGGGTCCGACCGGGTTAAAAAAATTGAATTTTTATTTTTTTAATTGTGTTTTATTCGAAAAATTAGAAGGAGATCGTTTGACGACGTAGCATTTGCAGAATTTGATCGCAATCCCAATTTTGTTCTTGCCGGGTCCGACCTAGTTAAAAAAAATTAAGTTTTTATTTTTATTTTTAATTGTGTTTTATTCAAAAAATTAGAAGGAGATCATTTGATGACGTAGCATTTGCAGAATTTGATCACAATCCCAATTTTGTTCTTACCAATTTTATTCTTGCCGGATCCGACCCAGTTAAAAAAAATTCATTTTTTATTTTTATTTTTAATTATGTTTTATTCGAAAAATTAGAAGGAGATCATTTGACGATGTAACATTTGCAGAATTTGATTGCAATTCAAATTTTGTTCTTAATGATATTTTCACCTGATGTTGTTGTGCGCTTAATAAACCATGAAAAATATAGTCTTTGTTGGATAGATTTTGTACGTGATGAAATTGCACGTAGTTTAATGGAATGATAAAAAATATTTGATATCAATATTATTTATTTCATGATGTAATAACAGTAGTTAAATCTATAATATTTAAATTAAAAATCATCAATATATATATATATATATATTAATTATTTTATAACCTTAATTTGAAAATTATTTTTTTAACCAAACATATTAAACTATTTTTTGTTCAACCTCAATTTCAATCATAGTTTTAACCGAACATATATTTTTCCAAACCAATCTCAACTAAAAATACTCTTTATAAAATAATTTTTTTAAAACCACAACTACGAGCACGATATCAAACACATTAGAAAGATGAAAAATAACTTTTTTCGAGTGCTAATGGCATCTATTCTAGCACAGTCCGAGTTTTTCGACTGATGAGCAAATTTAACATTAGAAATGGGGTTGTAAAAAATAACCGGACATGAAAAATAACTTTTTCGAGTTTTACAAAGACATGTATATCTTTTCGTTGCCAAACTTATATATTTAGAACGCGAAGTCCAAATCAGAGGCGCCATTGCTGACCGATCAAAATGGATAAGGAATCTAGTGAAGGGGCTAATAATCTGGTAAAAGCTTATCTGCGTGCTGAGAAGATAGAGGATTGGCTCGACGTCTCCTATGGACCACGTGAAGTGGCCAGCTTGACTATTGCCACCCATGGTTGAAAAAGGTTGTCTGGAGGACATGACATCAGCTGCTCAGCGTCGTCTACAAAATTGAATCATGCATATGCTAGTGATTATAACAGCATTAAAGCAATCATACTTCTTAGACCCAAAACTAACGTATCTGTAATAAGAGACACATGATTGGATCCTATGATTTGACTCGAGGCTTACCCTATCCATTACCAAATCTTGACACAAAATAAAAACACAAAGCTCATCAAGATCTTTAGCCATCAGTCCCATGTGAGCCCTTCTTGCTCGGATAGAATTTAACTCTCACTTTGGGTCTAGGCGACCAAAAAAAAAAAAAAAAAAAACAGTGGCATAGACACTGAGGCGTGCACAGTGTTCAACATGGCCTAGTTGTTACAACTAGCACATTATATATCAACCCTCATTTGAACTTGGGATGTCCATAATGGGGTAAGTCCGGATCCAACACCATCACATGTAGGTAGGAACACCCGAATTCAATTTTATCTACCTATCATTTGTGTTGTTGGTACATAGCTAATGTTTGGGAATAAGTTTCCAATCGAGTTCCTTTAAAATTTTAAAAACATTTCCTTTAAAATTTTAAAAAAATTTGGTTTAAAATTAATATTTTTTAATATTTTCAAATCATTGTTCATCATTTCATAAAAACGTAGTTGATCTTCCATAATATCATAGTTCTGATAATGAATATTTGTTCTTCATATATAGAAATAAGCATACAATTTGTATTTTAACATTTACATGAACAACTAAATTAATTAAATCGCAAAAAGGAAACCCTTACTTGAAGCTCTTGTTGGAAGTGCTCCTAAGAAAATGAGTCTTACTTAAAACATCTCTTTTAAAATCCCCAGCGATAAAATTTTAATATCCTATTTGGCCATCACACATATTCACTTATTTAATAACCAAGTTAGTCGGACATATAAATACACACATTACCACAAACAGTTGTACAAGTCTTAGCCTATTTTATCATTTTAACATATATTGCTCAAGCCTTCACACTACGATCTTTATATGTTTAGCATAAATTTTCTTATGCATATTTTTTTTTGTTCGGTCACACTCAAGAAAATATTAGAATTTTAAATTTAACTTCAATCTCCTTTCATTTCCATCAAATTCATTAATTATCAACACAATCTATCCCATTTTTTAGTTTAATTAAACCTTCCCACATAAAAATTATCAAATTTCATTTATGAAACTCCCTTTCTAATATGTAAAACATACAACCATCCATTATTCTATTCCAATTATAATTAATGAGGCCGACATAATAATTAATTTACACTTGATTTCACAATTAGAACAAATTCTTATTTTCCTAGCAAATGCATTTCCATGATCAATCACATTAGCCTTTAAAATTGTAAAATTCTAATATCTTTCTAAATATTACAACATCATTAAAATACTAACATTTACACAATTCTACCAACCTCCACATTTTCTTCTTTTCTTTCACACATTTAACAACATAAATCAATATCAACTAATTTATTCCACGTAAATTTCCGTCAAAATTAACTCACTTCTATAATCACACCACTCAATTTAAGTATAACAATAATATATAAAACACCAAAATTTACTCAATTCCTTAACATTCCACACTTCCATCTTTTCAACCTTAACAAAAATTTTCTAAGGTTTAGGCATTCTTTTTCACATGATTTGCAAATATAACTAACACAATCCCATTATCATATTAATTAAATTTAAATATAACATCATCATTAAAATACTCACGTTACACAATCTTACAAATCTCCATATTTTTCTCTTTCCAATATATAACAACATTAACTAACTTTTTATAATTCCACATTTCAAAAGTCATACATAATCTCAAGCATTTCAAAACATTATTTAAAACACCAAAATCATTCTAATTTAATCAAATTTCTAAATCCTTAAAATATCCAAATATGATAGGTTACTAAAGTCTTGATTTCTCAAATTTAGTTTTTAATTTCTTCAATTATATCATCAATCATATCATATAAACCCCAAGTAACTAGCAATCACTCAATTTATCATATCAATAAAAATTTACATAAAACCCTAAATTCATAAATTTTGGGATTTTCCAACTCGTCATATAATTAACCCAATTCAAAACATTTCTATACATTATCATAACCCAATATCATAACCCAATAGCGATAATAAATAACCCAATTAAACTTTCAATCACAAAAACAATATGAACCTTAATTTCAAGAATCATGAACATTTCAATCCAAACATAAAAATCCACTAACACCTTTTCTCTCTAATTTCTCATAATTTGGTATGATATCATGGATGAAAATAACTTAATCGCATTTCATAACTCATAACCCAAGTAAATTTGAAGAAGAAAAAATGATAAAATCATAAATTCTGAGTTCTTACCCCTTTGCATGGCCGACTAGTTTTATTGAGAGAGGGAGGGGGATTTTGTCAAGAATTACAATAACGTCACTCGTTTAAATCCTATATGCATTGTCATATCCATGTTCATCAATATTTTTGCATATAAAAATTTTTAATTATTTCATCCGATTTTGGCATAGCTATCTTGGGATTCTTCATCAGTTATCATAATAAAATGTTCTCTAAATTTTATTAATTTATAGTTGAAAATTACACTGTTATGCACGAGGTTCACACCGACTTTCAATATTTTCATGCATAAGATAATTCTTTAATTCATCTGCGTTTTTCGCTAAATAACCAAGGATTTGCACCACTCACACACAAAAATATTCTTTTAATTTTATTATTTCCTGGTTAGGGATTTACATGATTCATCACAGGGTTAGCATTTCACGTACCAATTTATTATTTTATTTCATCCAAGCCTTTAAAGCTAATTTTCTAGGGATTTTTGCCCCTAATCATAATATTGTTCCTCTTACTTTATTATTTTTTTGGTTGAGGATTGCCCTATTTAACACTGGTTTTATAATTTTAGGTTGAGGGTTTGCATATGCCCTTTTTTCGATGCAAATTGTTATGTTTTTTAGGTATAAAAACACCTATGAAACATGTAATTGTAAGCACATTCATGTTAGACGTATAGAAAACATTCCTTATTCTCTCAACATCTGTAATTATTATCTTTTTTTTTTTGTAATTTAAACAACTCACATAACATTCATGATAGAACTTTACTAACTCAAGTATCAAAGGTCCCTAAATCTCCATGTAAGACTTCCAGTGTTCATAAGCTTCCAGTGTAATTCTTCTTCTTTAACTTTTTAGCCTAGTTACTTATTATTGAAAAAAATAATTTTAGTGGGGTTTGTTAAAAGCTTGTCTATGATGCTATTTATGAGATACTAAACAGAAACCAATTCATCTCCCTTTTCTTTTTATAAACTTTTTAGTTCTGTCAATAATAGATAACCCAAAAACTCTAGGATATGAGAAGGTTATAGACCTCCTCACCATAAATACATCAATAACTTTTCTAAATCTCCAAGATCAAGCCTGATAAGTGAGAATACTTATGGAGACTCGTTTAATTATATAAAAACTAATCAAGGTTTTTCCTCTTCTTTAGTAGGTGGCTTCACCTATAGTACCACCACCTGCTCCTTTTAGTATATAAAAACAACTTTAGTTTCTAGAAGAAGTTGGTTAGAATTACATGTAAGAGATTAGAAGGCAACACCATTATTCTCAAAACCCACTCTCATTATCATACAGAGTGTTCGTATAGTTGACACGTATAAAAGTAAAAAAATAAAAATAAAGCAACATGCAATCATAATCATAATCATAAAAGCAGTCATCATAATTGTTATTGTTCCTCATCAAGGTTATACTCTAGTAACCTTGATTTGATAAGGCCTTGAAAAGAAGTTAAATTAATGGTTATACATGCCTTTGATATGAAGGTGTATAACCTTCTTTTAGGTAAAGGGTATTCCACTAGAAAAAAAAAATAAGTGTTGAACTATAGCATACCTAGGTATTTTATCTCTATAAATATGACCCTGAACAACTTTGACGGGTTCATTGACCCTATGAAGCATATGGAGAATGGATGTAGTATTTTAGAGATGGTCATGCAAGACACTAACATTACATATAAAATTCTTTTAACTATATTTTGTGGATCATCCCAAACATGGTATTATAATTTAGAGTTTAGGTTTATTCTAAACTTTAAAGATCTTTATGCAAAGCTCAAAACTCACTTTAACATAAATATCCCAACAATAAAAAGCTCCGCCAAACTTTTCACTATTACACAACAAGAGGATGAGGTCACCATAATATACTTGAAGAGATTTAAGAAGAAAATGCTCAAGTTGCAAGGCTTGCTTAAGTTTATGGTTATTAAGGCCTTGATAAATATATATATATATATATATATATATATATATATATATATATATAGGGTCCAGGAGAGAGCAATCTGCTCTTCCGAAAAAATGTTCTTAAAGGTCAAGTAGGTCATAAAATATATATTCTAGTAAAAAAAGCTTGTATAGTTGATGTGTACCTCTTGATCACGTGGTCAAGCAACCCTCAACAAAGCAGATAACAACTTGAAAAGTTGAAAATTAAGTTTGATAGAACCTTGACCTAGATGTAAATCTCTATTGAAAAAAGACTTGGACTTAGAGATAACTTTGTATCTAAGAATTCTAAGTATGCGAATGATGCCATGAATCTAATTAATCTTTGATAAGTTAGTGTACGATCTTTGTCCCTACAAAAAAAAGTTGTTTTGCCATAAACAAACAAATAGAAACTAACGTTTATTCTCTAATTTGCTGACCAAATTAGACCTAACATATATGGTTGGAAATATTGAGATGTATAGTTTTTATCCCAACTTGAATCACAACAAACATCCACTTGTATCTCCAGATATGTCCCAAACAGTACATAAAGGTTTAGTATGGCAGATTTGACAAGATTTTTCTAGTAACTTTGACCCTCTAAACTAGTATTTTTCCAAACTTCATTTTACCTTAAAATTTACTAAACTATAGTTTCATGTGTCTAGTGTCTCCTTGTAAAATTTCAGCTCCTTTTGATGTATGGTTTAAAAGATATGTTTGATCTCGTAAAACTGATCAACAGACATTTTAAGGTCAAATTTGGACCTAACTTGGTTTGTATCATCCTCCTCTTCTTTAGAAAGATTCAACCTCGAATGTGTATCTTGGAAAACATCTTTTAAGGTCAATAAATTGGTATCGAGCCAAATAATAGCATCATCATCAAAACCAAGAAGAACCTTGTTAGCAAAGAAGGTCCCCTTGATATACAAGCTCTCATTTTCAACCATCTTCTCCTTCTTCAATTTTAGTTGCTCCTCATATATTTGTTTAGGTGTCAAAAATACAAGAGTTACATGTGTTTTATTCATCTCAAAGGAATACTTATTTGTCACTCCATCATGCATAACTCTCTTATCATACTACCATGGTCTACCAAGCAACATATAACTAGCTTGCATTTGCACAACATCACAAAACACCCAATCACAATAGAAAAAGCAACCAACTACTTATTCACTTTCACTTCACCACCATCATTTAATCATTGTAATTTATAAAGTATGGGATGTTTGGTGGTGTAAGTTCAACTTTCTTACCAATTAGGTACAAGCTACATTAGTTCAACTATCACAATCTATAATTAAGCTACATAACATATTATAAACATGACATCTCCTATGAAATATGTTCTCCTTCTGACCTTCTGAATCATCCACTTTGACATGCATATTCAATGTTCTCCTCACCACAAGTACCTCTTTCTCAACCGGATATTTAACACAAACATCATTAACATCCTTTAATTATGGCATCTTCTTTTCTTCATCCTTGCCATTGGTCTCAACCTTATTATAAGCTTTCATAACCATAACTATTTCGTTTAGACATTGTAAAGCAACATGACCAAAACTCATATAATAAAAGCATTTAATACCACAGTTACAAGTAGTATGCGTAACATTGTTACCTTTAACATTAGCTCGAATCATATCATGTTTTGTCTCATTGAAGTACTCATCAACACTCTTTATACCTTAACTTAAACTCTACAACCTTTGATATAATTCTCTATAATAATGGCTAGGTACAAATCTCTTCCTCGTAAGTAATTTCATCTCATCTCAAGTATCAATTTACCTCTCATAATTCCTCCTGCAATTTGTCACTAACTAACCGTAATTCCTTATTATTCGCGTGTGATATCATACATTATTTTATTTATAATAATAATAATAATAATAATAATAATAATAATAATAATATTGTCTAATTATTTTCACCTTAATTTATAAAAACCCTTCCTTTAAAATAATTATTTTACCCAATCGGGATGTTTACACTATTTATCACTAGTTACCATTTGACGTACTGATTTTATTGCTTTATTTCATCCAAAATTTAAATTAAGTTACTAGGAGTTTTTATCTTAATTTATAACAATTTTCCTTCTTAATTGTTATTTTTTTCAATTGAGAATTTTCCATTAACATTGGTTTTCTGATTTTTAGATCGGGATTTTACAAGTATGATATTAGAATCTTAATGAAAAAAATAATGAGTTTGAAACTCATCAATTTCTTTCTATATTCTAATTAAAATTATTGAATATGAATATATGTTAGTTTCAAGTTCAAAAAACTTTCAATTAAAAAGATGTGTTAAGAAATAATATAAATTATATGTAGAACATCACTCAACAATTTAAACTTTTAGATTAAGTTGACTTTTTAATAATTTAAATTTTTAAATTAAATTGATTTTTTAACATCAAGCGCTCCATAATCGAATAAGATTTAACTGTAACTTGGCTCCAAGCACTAGGAAAGTAGCATGACCTTCTAGGAGGCCTAATTGGCCCAACTAGCTTTATATCCAACATGCATAGCTGCTACAAATAAACCATTACATACCAAATTCATTTTTGACTTGGGATGT
>Ga0325411_1006687_pt1 | contig 12632 bp, 7 predicted proteins | sample PopdelMetagenome_13_FD_206181 | JGI IMG/M metagenome (GOLD analysis project Ga0325411, IMG submission 206181) | Populus deltoides microbial communities from Bellville, Georgia, United States - Xylem-PdIQD-R4 | ecosystem: Host-associated > Plants > Phyllosphere > Stem > Wood/Secondary xylem... | reverse complement strand
GGTTTTCGTTTGGGCTTCAGGGCTGCACTTGCACAGAGAGGGAAAGGGCGGAGGGTGGTCCCTGCGGTGCGCGGATAAGGAGGTGAGGTGTGCAGCCATGCAGGCCCAGCCAGCGAATGAGGCGACTGTGTCTGGTGCCATTCTGAACAGGACCCTGACGTACAAAATGGTCCCCTCTTATCAAGGCTTGTGCTAAAACGGTCCCCCCCTATCAAGGGTAGCCTGGCTACAATTTACTTGGGTTGGATTCGATTGTATTTTTTACTCTCTTTTTTTCATTCAATTATTGAGCCTGCAACTGCAAGGCCAGTTGTCTAGTTCTTGGTAGGAGGTAGGTACTAGGAACTAGGAAGGCAACAAGGGACAATATTTTTATTACGTTGTAAAAACTTTAAATCCAGTTCTAGTTCTTTTAATATATATATATATATATAAACAAGATTGGTGTTACCTCTACATTTTATGACATCACCAATCACAAGATATTTTTAGTTTTAGTTTTAGTTTTAGTTTTTTTTGTTCCAGCATAAATGTCATGTCATAATGAGATTTAAGTAGATTGATTGTAAGAAGTGTGTGTGTGTATATATAAAAAAGCTAAAAGAGAAAGGAAAAACACTATAAATTGTGAATAAAAACATTGTTCTCGTTTTTCTTTTCTCATGGAAAAAACTTAAAATTAGTTATTAAAGGTAGTGAGGTATTTTCATAACTCACTGGTCCTTACCAAACTAATAAGTAATAAATAATTCTTTTTTCATTTTAAAAATATTTTGAAATAATTAAAATACACTTAAAAACAAAAAATTTAGTACCAGTATCAAATGACTTTTTTGTATTTTTACAATAATTTTTTTTGTTATTATCAGGTTAGCTAATGAATAATTTGATATTTGAATACACACATATATAAATAAATACGGTGAAATAATCAAAATACCTTAGAAAGCAAAAGGCTGGCATCAAAGGTTTTTTTTTTATATCACACCATCTAATGGGCAATTTGATATTTGAATAAATATAATACCAAAATAAAAAGTGGCTAGCGCGTGCAACTCGGACGCTAATATGTCTAAGGCAATGTATGTGGCGCTTCCCGGTAGCCAAAATCCCCATTTCTATCATGTTGCTGGAAGCATTGTAGTGTCCTCTATTTTTTTAGGCAGCACGTGTGGTTTGTGGTAACACAGTTTATCATCAACGATACTTTTTCCCCCCTATTTTCTTTCTCCCCCCCTCAAGATTCATGAGTTGACCATGCTAAATTTTAGAGTTGTCCTCTGATTTATAGGTATTGTCATTTAGATCCTTATTCTTTTAATTTTTAATTTTTAATTTTTTTGATCTTTTTGTAAAATTTTGATTTGTTTTCAATTTTATCATTAAATCCTAATCTAGTATATGTTATTCTTTTCAATTTGGTCTTTATTCTTTTGATTATTTTCTTGTTCCTTTTGTTAAATTGATTTGTTTTTCAGTTGCACCCTTCAATCAATTTTTTTATTTCAATTTTATTTTTTTGGATCCTTTTGTTAAATTGGTTTTTATTTTCAACTTCACCCTTTAATAAAAAATAAAATTTATTTTGTATTTTAATTTTGATCCTTATTATTTTAATTGTTATTTATTATTTTGGATCATTATGTATAATTATTTTTTTTAATTTTATCCTTTAATATTTGAACGATTCAAAATTGAGCTTTATGATTTTGTAGATAGAGTGCTTTTAGTTTAATGATTAGGGTCGCGGATTTGGAAAGTTAACATGGGTTAACATAATTTTTTTTTTTACTTATTTTAGTTTCTGCTTTCATCATTCAATATTGGTTGTTTTCAAATGAGCTTTGTTATTTTTTTTCTATCAGGTTATCCCGATCTCTTGTCCTAGGCCTTGGGTTTGATGGAATAACCTGAGTTGACTCAACCTTGATTATCAGGGTTACATATTTGTCATACTAATTCGAGTTAACCTGGGACGATTTTCTTAGGTCTTTGTTTTACCAAATTTCATCATTCCACTTTTAATGGGTTGAGAATTGAGCTATATCATTTATTTCTTTTTGAAAAAAAAAATTTCCAAGATTATTGTGGTCATTTTTTTTAATTTGGTCCATATGTTGGCGTTGCCTATTTTTTATCTTCTAACTAAAATAAAATAACTTATTCGACACAATCATGTCTATAACTCGAATCACTAAATTTTTTCCTTTTTAAAAAAATACATTTGTGGTATTTGAAGATCATTTTTAACATAAAAAAAGTATAGCACCGTAGCGTAGCACAGGTACACACTTAGTATATTGTTATATCAATTGGCATCTAAAAATAACATAACTCACTAGATTGGGAACTTCATCCATTTATTATAAAAGTCTGGCTATAAAAAAAATAAAAGTGAGAAGAAGTATGCCAAATTTAAAGTTTCATATCTTTTGAAAGATAAAGCTAACAAATGATGTGTTTCTCATTTCTCTCTTGCCCATTAATAGACAATTGGGATCAAATATTCTTATGAGCTACTACCATAAATGCAAAGTTTCTTCCCAAGTAACTATTAGTCCCTGTAAATGACCAAATTTAAAATAACTTTCTTCTCCTTGTAAAAGAAGGTTATAATAACTTCTCATCTTTGTAGTACTGATTGGTTTAGTTTGCCATGGTAATATAATTCCTTTGTTATGTTAACTATTAACTATTAATCTTAATCTCTTCATTGTCTAATCATTATATAGAGATTACAACGTCTTGTTAATGACCAAAAAATCCTATTAAATCACATAATTAAAAAAAATAATTAAACATGTCTAGAAAATATCATATACATATATAGCCATTTCAACATCTCTTCCCTTTAAAAGAAATTGTTCACTCATCAATGCAACATGCATGAAATCATGATTCATAAAATTATAAATTCATATTACTTTCCATTGTTTTTTTAAATGAATGTACAACAAAATCATTCTCCATAAAACCAAAAAAAAAAAAATAGAGAGAACTAAAGACCTAAATGGATGCAAAGACTATAAACTCAATATCAAAGAAGAATCTTCACCTAACACAATTTCTAATTCTTTTGACGTTCACAAATAAAAGTTTTTTGAGAAGATTACCCTCAATATCCTTTAGTTACACTAGGCCTCTATTGTTTTGTAAATTATACATCTCCGGCCAATAAAAATTTTAAATCATGCTAAATGACCAAACTGTCCCCATATATACTATATCCACAAACCTATAAAAGACAAACAAACCCCTCCTCTCTCTCTGCGTATGATTGATAAACAAAAGCTCTCTATAAAATCCTACAAAATCTCAGCTCGACTGAACCTTTAAATCTACAAAATCAAAGTTTGGGTGCTTCATAATCAATTCTCTTTGTATCTTTGTGTCTATTCACGTCATTAGTTGTAAAATTTCTCCCATATACTATTGTTGTTCTTAACAAATTATGGTATTTTGTCATTTTTTTCTCAAATTGAGACTTTAATAATCGAGTTAGTGGTTTTAATGATTGTTTAAGTATTGTTATTTCCTTAAAATATTGTTTGGTTTACTCGGTTAAACAAAACAAATGAATAAAATTAGGTGGAACCCGTAGTTTTATAAGTTACTAGAGAACCCGCATATCCTTAAATTACTTGTTCATTCTTTGATTTTTAGAAACTCAAAGGGGTTTAGGAAAGTGAGAAAATAATCTGGATTGTTTTCTTAAAAATCTAAAAAAAATATCTCAATTTAAAAATTAGAGTTATTGTTTATATAGTGAGTAATTTTGTCTTCTTTTACTGGAACATATTTAATTAGTGTTTAATTATACAAGAAACAAAATTCCCAGTATTATTTACATCATGAAGTTACTTCATACGCTATGAACAATTGCTTCTCTGAGTATATGTCTTACATAGATCTATTGTTCGTTTCCAATCAAGTTTATGATGTTGACTCGTATGAGTTTAGCATAAGGGATGACAAGGGTAATAAAATAGTTGATGATGCCTCAATAATACAAATATTGAATATGCATGAAGTCAAAAAAAAGGAAAAAAAATCCACATTTATGTTGATAATGATTTTAATACCGCTCTACTACAAATGAAAATGTCTAAGTGTTGTAAACCAAATACATGATAATATATTTTTCAGATGAAGATGGTAATAAAGTTATATTGATTGTTAGGAAATAAGATTTAGCTTAAGATAATGATGGTGTTGGTTTAGGTGTGCAACTTTCACTACTAAAAAAATACATAATCATTTGCATTGTCAAGTAATATTGTAAAAATGAAGTTTTCATGCAAACAAACACATGCCATAATTATTTTGTAACCAACTATTAAATATTTATTTGATCAATAATTTATTACTTAAGATTGCCACATTGAACAAATAAATATTGACAAACTAAAATAAGATTACATGTCGATCTAATCTATTGTCGTTAAACTGCACAACACATAAAATAGTAACTTCTCTTTCAAAGAAGTGCGGTATAAACAATAAAAACACTTTGGAGACAACTGCACCATTATTAGCAAACACACAGCAAGATTCATTGACCATGCAATTTTTCTATTAACCAAGTTATTTTTCAAAATTAACAAACCTAGAGGCTAGAGGACCCAACAAGCACAACCCAAAAACTTAGCAACTCCAAATGCAAATAAGTAATGTGATGTGAAGGGTTCAACAATATGAAATTAGAGAATAAAAATAAAAATGAGCAAGAATAGTAGTGTTTAGAAATTAAAAAAGTAAATTAATAGCATTATTTTAACTAGAAGGAAGATACACAGTAATAAATAAATAAATAAATACTAGAAGTAAATATAAGTTCGCAACCTTAAAGTTTAAATTTTTCTTTGATATGTTATAACAAGTATGAATTGCAAATCATGTTGTTTTGGGATTTAAAATCCAATAAGTGATATATTAATATTTAATACCAATTAGAATTACTATTGAGTAAAATAATTACAAATCATTCCTTCCTTTCTTCCCCTGCTATCATATGCATTATTAATACATGTTGAAGTTTCAAAGACAATAATAGATTTATATGTAAACAATGTTCATTCCGTAAGCCTACAATTTATCTTTATTGCATATAACTGTAATATGACAACTGAATTCCCAATTTTCTTTACTTGCTGAAACATGTAAATAACATTCTCTATATGTAAACAATTTTCATTCAGTAAGCCTACAATTTATCTATATTGCATATAACTGTAATAAGACAATTGAATTCCCAATTTTCTTTACTTGCCGAAACATGTAAATAACATTCTCTATATGTAAACAATGTTCATTCTGTAAGCCTACAATTTATCTTTATTGCATATAACTGTAATAAGACAATTGAATTCCTAATTTCCTTTACTTGCCGAAACATGTAAATAACATTCTCTATGCTCTGTTCAACACAAAGCCCAAACCCCCAGTCTTTGTATATTTGTTTTTCATACCTCACCCAGTTAATAAATTTAAAATGAAATACATTACATTAATAATTAAAAATATTAGTATGTGATGACAACCATATTTAACAAATAATTTGCAAAAGATTGAACAAAATTATTCTTCTCATTAATAAAATTAGTTAATAAAATAAAATATATTCTCTCTAAATTACAAATAAAATTTCTCAAATATGGGTTTCTAATTATACCTATTTTAATTTGTTGTACCATATTCCTTGCAAGATGAAATCTGTTCCTTGCAAGATGATTTCTTAGGAGCACAACAAAGAAGAAGTTAAGAAAGTAATAGTGGGGTTATTGGAAAAGGATGCCTTGGAATTACATATTCATGGAGAACAATTTAAGAGAAAGTGATAGAAGATGGGGTGGGTTTTTTGGAAAAGGAAGAAAGGGACAGATTGATGGGGTTAGGGTTCTTTATTTGGAGAATGAAAGTTTTATCTGATTTTGATATTGGTAATCATCTCCGGTGCGAGGTTTTCTTTTATTTTTTTTGCAAGATATATCTGTACCAATTAATTATTAACATGTCGTTATATATAAGTCAAATTCTATTCTTTTCTTTTTATCAGTATAAAGACTTTTTCACTACTATAAATCGTGTGCCACTGTATTAGCAACGGATAATCTGTTGCTAAATTTGCATCTGAAATATTCCATTGCTAATTTCCGATTCTATTGACCCTTTTTTTAGTAGTGGTTTGAAATATATAAATATAGACCCTTTTATATTAATGTTAGTGTTGTCTTGATGTTAATTCAATATTGCTATCTGACTTTATTTCATGCATTAATATAATTTGCTTGACATGAACATTATAATAGTTACAAATATCAACATTGTATATACTAAATTAGCTACAACTATCAACTTTATATTTGCAATGCTAGCCTTCATATTATGATTCTTAATCCAAAGTCAGTGTAACTCATCTTTCATTCTCTTTACTTTGTCTAGTATAAGCTCAATATCATTAACATTTGTAGACACTCTCATAATTAATTCAATTTTTATTTATAGATTTGCACCAATCAATAAAGGTTTTGTCACATGGCCTGTCATCACATTTATAGAATAACTTGTTCTTGTTAGCTTTAGACTATGAAATCTTAACAACAGTTTTTTTATATATATTTAATACACTTTTGATTATTGAACTTTAATCTATCGTAACTATTATAACTTTGTATTCTATTACTGTTTGATGTATATATATTCATGTTATGAATTTGCTAGCTTGTTTGTTAAAAATTTACGAGTTTGGGTACAGTTGTGTTTATGGAGTTTTTTTTTTTATGATGAGAAGATTTGTGTGTTATGATGGGAAGAATGGTGTTGTTTTCATGAACAAATTTATGTATTATGATGTGAAGAAGGTGTAAATCTCCAATTAAAAAAAAAACCCAGAAATGATATGGGTTAATTGAAAATATAAATGGAATGTTGCTAAGTAATTATAAATGAAATTTTAGAGAGAAAGATGTTTAAGTTTGATAATTTAAAAGCAAGTTAAGATAGGGTATCAGGTTAAATAAAAAAGTTTGAACTAGACATAAGAGTGTTTTGGTAAATAAAAATATATGAGACTCTAAATACGTGCTTTTTTTTCTTCTCTTTAAGGTCGATAACAAGAAGAGAGAGAGAGAGAGAGAGAGGGTTTTTTTATTTTATTTCTTTAAAACCTCAAGAAAAACACAAAAAATTAGTTAAATTAAAGTGGTTAAAGAGTTTTTGATGGATTAAGAGAAAGGTTTCAAGTTCTTCTAGATTTTTTATGCTGGGAAAGAGAAAGTTGGAATTAGAGAGAGAAAGAGAAGAGATGAATAAAAATTAGTTTTTCCTTGGAAATTTCTTCCTGAATTCTTGTTAGTAAGAGGTAAGAACTACTCCTCCATTGATTAATTATGATTCTCATATGTTTTGGAACTTGATATGTTGTTATTTAGTTATGGAAAATTAAGTTGAATATGTTAGGTTGTGTTAATTAATGGTTTTTCTTTAGAAATGAGCTCGTGGGTATGAAAAAAGATTGGGTTATATGGAATTAACATAAAATTAAAGAAAAAAACTCATGCCTCCTTTACATGGAAGTTTCAGCCAAGAAAGATAAAAATAAATTGAGTTTATTGTTCTTGATTTGTTGTGAAGTTGTGTTAAATTATGTTACATGGCGTATTCGATGAGTGCATATGATGAAAAATTTGCTTGGATATTGAAATTAAACTTATGACCCTATCAAATAGAAATTTCAAAAAATGATGAAAAGAAATTGGTTTATTATTCTTGATTTATTATGAAATTTTGTTTAATTATGTCAATAATATATTGATTATGAGAAATTAGAAATAAAATTCACCCTTACCATGAATAAAGGTTCCAACCAACCTTATATAAAGAGATTGAATTTGTTAGACTTAGTTGATATTTAAAATTGTGTAGAGTTGTGTTGAGTTGGGGGTAAAAATGACTTCCTAATAGGTGAATTATGGAAATTTGAAGAAATTTTGGTATCTTTTCCTTGTACATTTCTTGGCCAAAGTTTTGAGTAAGGAGATGGGATTGGTTGATTTAATTAACATATCATGTATATTTAGTGATGTTAATTAAATGATTTAATATGAGGGCGAGGACTAATTTACATGAAAAATGAGAAAAGGGATAAGTCACTTTTAAATGAAATTTTCAATCAATATGGATTTTTAAAAAGGTTGGATAAATTGATTTAGTAAGCATGTGTTTTTGTATTTAATATAATGAGTGATGAAATTTTAAAAGGGATAACATGAAAATGGAAAGAAATTGTTGAAAAAATCATGTCTTTTTTTCATAAGGAATATTCAACCAGTCTTGAAAGAAATAGAGGAGAAAAAAGGGCTAAATTGATGATAAATTTTTTTATGACAATGTCAAATGTATAAATTGAATAGCGAGTCAATGAATATGTAAATAAAAGTGGATGCACCTAAGAAAACCTTAAGTTTTCTTTACTATTGATTTGAGATTTGAATTTAAAATGAAAATTGAAATTTGAATTCCAATGATGCACCACATACATGAGTTGAAAATGGTGAAACTAAAATTGTTATTAGTGTTAGAGTGTGTTTGGGAACGCCATACAAACTGTGTTCTCTCAAATTTTGAAAATTTGTTTTGCTTAAAATGAATTTTTTATAATGTTTTCAGATTATTTTGATGTGTTGATGTCAAAAATAATTTTTTTAAAAAAAAAACTTTATTTTGATGCATTTCTAAACGAAAAGCATTTTAACCGCCATCATAATCTCAAACACACTAATGAATTAAATAGTCATATCACAAATACCAACCTCCATACCTTAGGTAAACAGCTTACCGGATTGGAAAAACAAATACAAAAGAACCCAATCCACTTCATGACTGATAAAAACCCCATCGACCTTAAGCTAAAAAACTCAGTATTCAAACCATATCAAGTTACTAAAACAAGCCAAGCACAAATTCAAGAAAATCAAACAGATTTTCTTATAGCCTTTAAAACAAATTTACAAAACCTTGACCGAACAACCTTGACTGTCCCAGACACACCTCAACAATCCAACCCTTCATCCTTTATAAATCAGGTTAATACTCTCCAAAATAACCCCGTACCAACCTCCGATACAAATACTTTTCAAGAACAGCCTCTTCAACTAAACAGACTTACCTAGCAAGCTCCCAAAACAACCATTGCTCCAGACATTTCCATTTCTACTGAACCAACTGTTGTTAGCCAACATAAATATAATGCATATTTCCTCTATGAATGGAAAATAGATGGAATATCTGAATACAATATCTTAAACACCCTCTAACAAATGACCATGGTAGCTAATGCCTACAAAACCCAAACAAGAACCTTAAACAAAGCCATAGTTGAACTCCTTATTACCGGTTTCTTTGGCCAGCTTAAAGGATGGTGGGATTATCATCTCACTAAAACAGACCACTTACATATTCTAAACTATATACAAACCTATGAAGACCAAACACCTATCATTGACCCTTCAGGAAACACCATCTAAGATGTTGTGTCCACCCTTATCCTTACCATCTCTTTACCATCTGAAAGACAGAAATGTTGAACTTCTCTCCAACCTTCGGTGTAAGAAGCTCAGTGACTTTCAGTTGTACAAAAATACCTCCCTTACTCGTGTTATGCTTCGAGAAGATTCAAACAAGCCTTTTTGAAAAGAAAAATTCCTTGCAGGCTTACTAATTTGCTTAGGAGAAAAGGTCCGAAACAAAATCAAGGATACCTTTACAACTAAAACTATACCATATGACCAGCTTACATATGGTGAACTTGTGAGCTTCATACAAAAAGAAGGTCTTAAGATCTGTCAGGACCTCAAACTCCAAAAACACCTAAAGTGAAAAATGAAACGTACTAGGCAAGAACTTGGTAGTTTCTGTCACCAGTTTGACCATTCCACCAAAAAACCCTCCTGCAGTGGAACCTGTTCACAACCCAAAAAATATTCGAGCCAAAAACCTCTTTATAAACGACCAGCCCATAAATACCGACAACAATTTTATTCCAAACTAGATCAAACAAAAAGCCCTACAAATTTACCAGACCCTACAGACCTTTCCAGTCAAAACCCAAACCAAAATTTGACCCCAAAAACATTACCTGTTACAAATGTAACCAGAAAGGACATACATCCCGTTTCTGCAAAGTCAATACCAAACTTCATGAGCTCCAAATAGATGAAGATACCATTAACCAAATACAAAATCTTTACATTGAAGCAACAGACACTGACCACTCTTCTTCAAACACTTCTGAAGAAGAATTTCAAATTAATGAAATAGTAATTACCAGTGCTATTTCAGATGACTCTACGAATTTCAAACAAATTAACGTCTTAACCCAAGACCAAGAATTCATTCTTGAGGCTATCAAAAGACTTGATGATCCTCATCTTCAAAAAACCTAATTGGATAAACTATTGAAAGATTTCAACCAACCAGAGCACCTTCTATCTAACCCTCCAAACCGCTCTATATTACCCTCTACCAGCACTAATACCTATGACCTTACAAAGATCCTTAACAAAAAGAAATCCAAAACCACAATCACCATTCCAAAATTACATTCTGAGATCAAAACCCTCAAATCCAAATTACAAACCTTAAAACAAGCCTAACAGAAAGACTCTGCCATATTACAACATCTTCTATCCAAAATTGAAAGCTAGTCTGACACCGAGTCTGACTCAAAAGATCAAACCATTGAATCTCATGCATTGCCCTATACACTTACAAATATTGAGCATATTCCAGATGATTTCCTGAATGTATTAACATAAATATCTTCTAAAAAATATTTGATTAGAATTACGCTTATTTTCTCAGAAGATTTCAAACTTGACACTATTGCTTTATTTGACACAGGTGTAGATTTAAACTACATCAAAGAAGGCGTGATTTCAAAATGATTTTTACAAAATACCTCTGAAAAACTCTCTGCTGCTAATAATTCAAAATTGCATATTGCAGGAAAAACTCAAGCCTCTATTTTCAACAAAGGCATTTCTCTTAAAACATTCTTTGTCGTTACAAAAGATATTAATCATACCATCATTCTTGACACTCCATTCATTGACATGATCACTCCATATCAAGCATATCATAATTGTATTACTTCCAAAATCAATAACATCAAACTTGTTTTCCCATTCTTAAGAAAATGTAAGACTAGAAATTTGAATTTCATTAAAGCATGCTCCATACATACTTATCATATCAATGCACTGATTCATGAAAAACAATTCCATCTACATGATTTATAAAACCATGTTTCTTTTTGTCGTATCAACAAACAATTACAAAACTCTGATTTACAAAAGATAATCATTGATTTACAAAATAAGATTGAACAACAGATCTATTCAAACTTACCTAATGCTTTCTGGAAAAGAAAACAACACATCATTGATCTTCCTTATGAAGATACTTTTTCAGAAAAAATTATAACTACAAAAGCAAGACCTATACAAATGAATGTTGATTTAGAACAACATTACAGACTTGAAATCCGCTATTTCGAGTCTAAAGGTCTTATCCAAAAGTCTCGATGACCCTGGTCGTGTGCAGCCTTTTATGTAAATAAAAACTCTGAAATCGAAATAGGCACTCCAAGACTTGTGATCAATTATAAACCTTTAAATTCTGCTTTAAAATGGATTAGATATCCAATCCAAAAAAAAAAAAAGATTTGTTGCAAAAAGTGTACTCTGCATTCATATTTTCTAAATTTAATAAGAAATCTGGATTTTGGCAAATCTAGATTGATCCTAAAGATAGATACAAAACTGCTTTTATAATTTCTTTTGGCCAATACTAACCCTTTGGCTTAAAAAATGCACCATCTGAATTTCAACGCATCATAAATGACATCTTCAATGCACATTCAAAATTTTGCATTGTTTACATTGACATTGTGCTTATTTTTTCACATTTTATAGATCAACATTTCAAACATCTACATACATTCTTTCATACTGCAAAACAAAATGGTTTAGTTGTTTCTAAAACAAAAATTTCTCTCTTCCAAACCTGTATCCGCTTCTTAGGCCATTATATCTGTCAAGGCACTGTAACACCAATAGAGAGATCTTTAAGCTTTACAAATAAATTTCCTGATAAGATCACTGATAAAACCTAATTGCAAAGGTTTTTATGCAGTCTAAATTATGTTCTAGACTATTATCCCAATATTAGTCGACTAGCCAAACTTTTACATGACAGGTTAAAAACCAACCACATTCCCTAGTCTGACCTCCATACCGACCTAGTCAAACAGATTAAGAAACAAATCCAAACTATTCCTCTCCTCCATTTAGCTAATTTGTTAGCTCCTAAGATAGTCGAGACCGATGCCTCTGACCTAGGATATGAAGGGATTCTTAAACAAGTACAAGATAACAAAGAATAAATACTCTAGTACACATCCGTCCACTGGAATGATTGTCAGAAAATTACCCTACTATAAAAAAGAAGATCCTTTCAATTATTCTTTGTATTACAAAATTTCAAAGCGATTTATTAAATCAAAAATTTCTTTTACGTGTTGACTGCAAATCTGCAAAAGAAGTTTTACAAAAAGATGTCCAAAATCTTGCTTC
>Ga0325411_1006686_pt1 | contig 12634 bp, 10 predicted proteins | sample PopdelMetagenome_13_FD_206181 | JGI IMG/M metagenome (GOLD analysis project Ga0325411, IMG submission 206181) | Populus deltoides microbial communities from Bellville, Georgia, United States - Xylem-PdIQD-R4 | ecosystem: Host-associated > Plants > Phyllosphere > Stem > Wood/Secondary xylem... | reverse complement strand
AAGTGTTTTTTAGTGTTGCTCAAATGAAAAAAAAAATACTCCTCTTTAGTTAAACCTGAGAATTTATAGTCTCCTTAAAAACAATCTTGAGCAGCTCACTATGAAAGGTGAAAATTCTATTTTATAGCTTAGTCATATCATATAGTAGCTTACCAATGACATATATGCTTTTATTATGAGTAGCTTACCACAAAACATGATAATTTTAGTTGAAGTTGTAGTTTGTACAACTCAACATATATGGTAATAGCTTAAAAAATTAAAAGAGTTAATAAAGGTAATAATAAAAAAAAAAAAAGAGAATAGAGATAAATGAAGGGGAGAGAGAGAGAGAGAGAGAGAGAGAGAGAGAGAGAGAGAGAGTGGTCAGCTTGTTAGGCTCTGCAAATCAACCCAATTGAGTTATACGATGGCTTGGTTAGGCTAAAGAAATCAGTCCAACCCAGCTATATGGTAGCTTGGTCCACCAAGGTTATACATGATAGCCCAAACTAAGGTAACACATGATGATATACATGCAGTTTGTGAACAACTCTGATTGTATTCACTGAATGAGGGGTTATTTATACTACATAAATAACACAAAGACTAACCGATTACATCAATTAGAGTTCAACTTGATAACAACCTTATCACTTTGCATAAATCCTATTTTTCAGGAGGTTAGTTAGTATTTGTTTTTCACATGGACACTTGCTTACATGCCCCCTTAAGATGGACGAGGTCAATGAGTCCAATCTTGTCTTTGAGAAGCCAGAACTACGAGCGGGGTAGGGATTTTGCCAACGCATTAGCTAACTAATCTTTTGAAGACACATGAGACGCTCATAGAGCACCAGATTAAACCCTTTATCGAATGAAGTGAAAATCAATAACAACGTGTTTCATTCTTGAGTGAACACATGATTCAAACTCAACTGAGTGGAACCAATATTATCACAGTAAATGACTGGAGTATGACTCACCAGAAAATGTAGTTTGGACAGTAAAGAGTAGACCCAGTTGATCTCACCTGCTATGTCAGCTACTGATATGTATTCAGCTTCAGTAGATAAGCATGTCATGGTGTGCTATTTTTTGGAGGTCCAGAAGATGGGATTTCATCCAAGATAGATTACATAGGCACTGGTGGAGGATAAATCTTCCTTGTTTCCCCCCCAGTCTGCATCAAAAAAGGCATGTATTGAACAAGGGGAATGACGATGAAGAAGTAGACAATTATGGATAATACCGAGTAAATAGCGAAGGAGGCGTTTTACCACTTGCTAGTGAACATCCATGGGTTTTTCAGGAGGTTAGTTAGTATTTTTTTTTCACATGGACACTTGCTTACATGCCCCCTTAAGATGGACGGGGTCAATGAGTCCAATCTTGTCCTTGAGAAGCCAGAACTACGAGCGGGGTAGGGATTTCGCCAACGCATCAGCTAACTAATCTTTTGAAGACACATGAGACACTCATAGAGCACCAGATTAAACCCTTTGTTGAATGAAGTGAAAATCAATAACAACGTGTTTCATTCTTGAGTGAACACATGATTCAAACTCAACTGAGTGGAACCAATATTATCACAGTAAATGACTGGAGTATGACTCACCAGAAAATGTAGTTTGGACAGTAAAGAGTAGACCCAGCTGATCTCACCTGCTATGTTAGCTACTGATATGTATTCAGCTTCAGTAGATAAGCATGTCATGGTGTGCTATTTTTTGGAGGTCCAGAAGATGGGATTTCATCCAAGATAGATTACATAGGCACTAGTGGAGGATAAATCTTCCTTGTTTCCCCCCCAGTCTGCATCAAAAAAGGCATGTATTGAAGAAGGGGAATGACGATGAAGAAGTAGACAATTGTGGATAGTATCGAGTAAATAGCGAAGGAGGCATTTCACCACTTGCTAGTGAACATCCATGGGCTTGTGCATGAATTATGAGAGTTTGTTGACAGCGAGACAAACATCAAGCCGAGTGAGAGATAGGTACTAAAGGTTTCCTATGGTTATATGGTAGGTGGTTGGATCAGCCAGAGGAACACCTATATCCAAGGTCGGTTTACAACTAAGAGGCAGCGGAGCAGGTGTGGATTTTGCATAAGCCATATTAGTTCAGTGGAGAAGATCCAAAATGTATCTTTTCCGAAAAAGAAGCACACCACCAGTGAAATGAGGCTGGACTTCAATGCCCAGAAAGTATGTCAGAGAACCCAAGTCTTTTAATGAAAACCGAGCTACTAAACATTTAATAAATTGATTAATAGCATGTTCATTATCCCCTGTAACAATTATTACAATATCAAATTTCAATGTAAAATTGTTCTGTCTTTCATTGCCTTTTTAGAAGGAGGAATTTCGTCCTCTAAATACATGTAATAATTCCTAATTTACTGTCTCTAATCCCTGATTTGTAGTCCATAATAAATACAAGATTTTCTATTATAATTTGGTTGCCATATATTTTTGATATTCTTTCCATAATATATACTGACATCCCCCCTCAAATTGATGCTGGCCGATCAAAAAGCATCAATTTGTCAATCATGAGTTGATGTCGAGGCCGAGACAAGGCCTTCGTAAAGACATCAGCTGTCTGATGCTCGATGGAAATATAAGGTAGTGTAAGAATATTATGATCAAGAGCTTCATGAATGTAGTGACAATCAACTTCAATATGTTTGGTGCGTTCATGAAACATTGGATTAGTAGCAATCTGAATAGCTTGTGTTATCAGCATGAAGAGGTGTAGGAGTGTGCTGAAGAAAACCAAGTTCACGTAGCAAACCCTGGAGCCACACAATTTCATAACATGCGGAGGACATAGCTCGATACTCAGATTCTGTGGAAGATTTTGAGATTTAGTCTTGCTTTTTGCTTTTCCATTAAATTAAAGCATTTTCAAGAAACATATACCACCCAGTAATAGATCGACGTGTATCCATGCACCCTGCCCAATCTACATCACTATAACATGTTAATTGTAATGAATTATCAGCAGGAAAAAATAATCCTCGCCAAGATGTGCTTTTAAGATAGCGAAGAATTCTTCGGACAGCAGCTAAATGAGGTTGACGAGGAGCCTATAAAAACTGACTGACTTGTTGTACTGCAAAAGAAATATCTAGCCGAGTAATGGTTAGATAATTCAAACTGCTCACCAATTGCCTGTATATGGAGGGATCAGGTAACAGGTCACCATCATTCTGACAGAGTTTTAAATTAATCTCGAGAGGTGTAAAAACGTTATTCCCTGATTCAAGACCGCCCAAGAGAAGAATATCTTGGGTGTATTTGTGCTGATGTAGAAAAATCCCATTAGACATAGAGTGCACCTGCAAACCAAGGAAATATTGAAGGTGTCCCAGATCCTTGATATGAAATTCACTATTAAAAGAACGCTGTAAATCCTTAATGAGTGGAATGTCAGATCCTGTAATGATAATATCATCCACATATACCAGAAAAGCAACAATACCAGTAGTAGTTTGCTGAAGAAACAGAGAGGATTCATATTGGCTCTGAATAAATTTAAGTTTCAGAAGAGTAGTTCAAAAATTTCCAAACCATGCCCGGGGTGCCTGTTTTAAACCACACAGGGACCATTTCAGCCAGCAGACTTTATCAGATGGGTGAGTAAACATACCAGGACAAGAAATAATATGCCATGCTTTATATCAGATGGGTGAGTAAACATACCAGGACATAATTATTACCATATGCCTGATAATTTTCAAGAGCCACCAACTGTGCTTTATATCATTCCACAGATCCATCATGTTGGAATTTAATAGTGTATACCCATTTGCAGCCAATAGGTTTAATTCCGGTAGGACAAGAAACAATATCCTATGTGTGATTATCCTGAAGAGCCTGAAGTTCCTCTTTCATGGCCTGTTGTCAACAGTCTTGGGTAGAAGCCTGGGCATAAGTCCTAGGCACAAAAGTACTAGCAATAGTAGTTGCTAAGTATCTATACCTATTTGGGGCACGTGAAACTCGAGTTGATCGTCTTAGTTGAGGGGAATGATCAGAAGGGGCAAAGTGGATGATGGATGACATCTTTGATATACAATTTCTGGCTTTAAACGTTTAAAGATATAAGATGGACTATCATCATCAAATGTGGGAAGCTGGATAGGAGTGGATTCTGTAGAGGGACAAGAAGGGAAAAAATTCTGATTTTCAAATAAAATCACATTTTAAGAGATGTGAATTTTATGAGCATTTGCATCATAACACACAAAACCCTTTATGAGAATTACTGTATCCTAGAAAAGCACAACAAGCAGCTTGAGCTGAAAGTTTATTACGTTCAGTAAATGGTAAGTGAACAAAACAAACACACCTAAAAACATGGAGAGAATCATACTTAGGAATAACACCAAATAAAATATAGTATGGAGATGCAAAGTTTAGAACTTGAGAAGGCAAACGATTAGTTAGATGAACGACTGTTGACAGAGCTTCTACCCAAAATCGAGTAAGTACCGAAGAATCAATTAATAAGGTGCGAACAACATCTAAAAGATGTCGATTCTTACGCTCTACAACTCCATTTTATTGAGGAGTGTAAGGACAAGATCTTTGAGAGAGAATCCTTTTGTTTTTGAGATATTCCTGAAATTCTTTGGACATATATTCCCCCCTGGAGTCAGAACAAAGTATTTTAATATGAGCAGAAAATTGATTTTTAACAAATACAACGAAAGCCTGAAATGTTGAGAATACATAAGCCTTAGATCGGAGAAAATATATCCACGTGAAACGATTGAAATCATCAATAAATGTGACAAAATATTTATACTGAGCATGAGAGATAACAGGGCTTACGCCCCATACATCAATATGAATAATTTCAAAACATTTAGAAGCACGACTACCATGTGAAGGAAATGATAATGCTTTGCTTTTACCCAATTTGCAAGAACTACAATCCAAAAGTTCTGTTGAAAAAGAATTTTTATTCCCCAAATATTCATGTTTCATAAAATGAGTTAATACATTAGAATTGGGATGCCCCAATTTCTTATGCTAAAAATGAGGATTATTAATGACAGTAGAATAAGTACAAGAATTAATACTAGGAATAGAAAATTGTATTGGAAATAAACGTCCCACTTTAGACCCCTTCACGATCACCTTCCCTGACACTTGATCCTGCACACAACAACCATGACGATCAAAGTGAATTTCACAGTTATTTTCTACCATTTGACCAACAGAGAGTAAACTTGTGGATAATTTTGGTGACATAAAATTATTTTTGAAATAAGACCCCAAATTACCAATTGACAAAATCGGCAGATTATCACCATTTTTTACATTTATATGCTGATTACCCATGTATTTTCGCACATTATACAACCCATTTTCACTACTGGTCATATGATTCGATGCTGCCGAATCCATTAACCATTGTTTATTATGTGTCGAATCCAAGGGAAAGTTAAGTTTATTTTTCTTACTTGAAATCCCAAGTGCAGAGAAGGCAGATATTATCATCTGCTGCACCATCTCAGGAGTGAGGGTGCTCGACGAAGAGCTCACCGACGATGAAGATTCTGGTGTAGACGGTGAGGACACAGCTACGGCAGCCATAGAAGCAGCCCCCAATTTTGACTGCACAGTAAACCCTTGTCGATTCTGTGGTCGCAGACGACATTCCTTGATTACATGCCCCTCTTTCTTACAATAATTACATAATTTCTTGCTGTAATTTCTGGCAATGTGCCCTAATTCTTTGCAATTAAAACACTACACAATCACACCCCTCTATCGTCCCCTTCCTTGAGCCATGTAAGCCACATTCATCTATGTGATAGTGTCCTGAGTCAACTCGTGTTGAGTGGCGAGTCGTTGTTCTTCTCGTAACAGTTCCCCCAAACATTAGTCCAAAGTGGGTACAGGACTTCGGTTGATCAAGCTAGCTCTCACAGCCTCAAATTCTGGCCAGAGCTTCATCAAGAACTGGTCCCTCTGGCTCTCGGCATGAACAAGGTCTACTGCTTCTAAACTCTCCTTTGGTATTTTAAAGTAAATTATGCCAGTATATTCACTCTATAAGTTTAGAAACCAGCATAGAATTGTTCAATTGAGAGATTACCTTGTTTATAATTGGCAATACCCATTTCAACTTGAAATTTTTTAACCGAATTGTTCTAGGAATAGATGCATCGGAAGTAGTCCCAAATCTCCTTCCCTGTGCCAAACGATCGAAGATTGTTGATCATACGGGGTTCAATAGACCCCAGTATTTAAGAGACAATTTTCGCATCCATGGTAGTCCATATACTCAACTCCTGTGGATCGGTTGGTGTTGGTGAAGATCCATCGAGATGACCCTATAATTCCTTCCCTTTAACAAACATGCGAAACTGAAACGCCCAACTAGTATAGTTTTTGCCATTGAATCGAGTAAGAAAAGCCTCTCCAGACATCCTAGGAACCCAAAAAAATCACCAAATATTGACGAATTCAGTCTGTAAACTGAAGAGAAGAATAAAGGTCTAGATCAGAATAATTAGCTCTAATACCATGTTACAAATATCAAATTTCAATGTAAAATTGTTCTATCTTTCATTGCCTTTTCGGAAGGAGGAATTTTGTCCTCTAAATACATGTAATAATCCCTAATTTATTGTCTCTAATCCCTAATTTGTAGTCTATAATAAATACAAGATTTTCTATTACAATTTGGTTGCTATATATATTTGATATTCTTGCCATAATATACACTGACAACAATGATGTCATCAACATAAACCAACAGGTAAATGAGATGAGAGTCATGATTGTAGATGAAAAAAGATGTATCGGCTAGGGAGTTAGAAAAACCCAAAGTAGTCAAAAAAGTCCGCAATTCATGATACCATGCACGAGGCACTTGCTTTAAGTCATAAATAGCTTTTCTAAGCTTGCAGACAAACCTTGCTTTGTCCGGATCATGAAACCTCGGAGGTTGGGCCATATAGACATCTTTAGTAAGGGTGCCTTGAAGAAAGGCGTTGTTAATGTCTAGTTGGCGAAGCTTCCACCCATTGCTCACAGTAATGCTGAGAACTAGTTGAACAATCGTAGGTTTTACCACGGGAATAAATGTTTTGTGATAGTCCAGGCCAGAGCGGTGAAAACCTTTCGCTCCGAGTCTGGCTTTGTAACGAGCCACAGTCCCATCTGAGTTTCTTTTGATCCTGAAAATCAACCAAATTAGAAGCATAAGTAGGTGGGACTAAAGTCCAAGTGCCATTGCGTAACAAAGCATTAAACTCAGTCATGGCAGAACGCCAATTCAAATCTTTAGTGGTCTGGGCAAGGGTGGTGGGTTCCTAAGGTTCAATGTTGAGTTTGGTAGTGAAAGTAAGTTTTTGAATGAGTTTTTGAATGTTGTTTTTGGATCGGGTAATCATAGGATGACAGGGGAGTGGTTCTGCTTGTGTGGGTAGTGTTGCTGCTAGAGTTGGGGTAGGCGATGAAGGGATATGAGTGGAGGAAGAAGGCATGGGAGATATGTCCGAAAGGTTTTCTAGCTCTGGTGAGGTAAGAATTGAGAACCCTAACTTTTATTCATGTTATACACCGTGTTAATTTTGAATAATTTGAAATTCAAGTATTTCCATGCATTTAAATGAAAAAAATATAAAATCCTTGAGATTATTCGGTAATGAAGTAATGAAGTATTATTTCATTTTTTTTTCTAGATAAAACAGAAAAAATATGGAAAATAAAGTTTATGTTTAAATATAATATTTTTATAATTTGAAAAAAATAATCTCCATTTTCCTTTCTTTCTCTCTCCTCCCTCTCACCGGCTGCTAGCCCCACATCTCTAACCTCACTGGCCACCACCGTTGATCCTCTTTTCCTCAACTCGTCGATGACAACCCTTCCCTCTTTTTTTTCTTCTTCTTCATCCTTCCTGACCAATAATCACCAGCTGAAACTCAACCAGCCCACCATAAAACCCACAACAACATCATTAACCCTTTTCTCTCTTTCCTCGATGAAATCCCTCTCCTCACACCCAAGCAAAACCATCACAAAGCGTCACCATCTCTTCCTCTTTGTCCACACCAACACCAGGCAAAAACTATTGCCAATCAACTATTTTCTCAAACATCATTTCTTCTAAAAGGATATTATCTTTCTTGGCATCTCTAATTTGTTACTAGTCAAACAATGCAGGATTAAGAGGATAAAATTGAGAGGGCAGGGACTAATGGTGCATTTGAGAATGTGATGCAAACCGCATTCCCTCAAATTTTAAAAATAAATTTTTTTTCTTAAAATAATTATTTTATATATTTTTTCAGATTATTTTGATTTACTAATGGTAAAAATAATTTTTAAAAAATAAAAAAATTATTTTAATATATTTTTAAATAAAAAAATATTTTAAACTATCATCACTATTATAATTCCAAACACGAGAAGCAACTTAAGAAAGTTGGGTCAGTTTAGCACCTTAAAAAAGAAAAAAATAAATAAAACCACGGTCATGCCATAAGTAAAGTTAAACGACGTGTAGTTCGACTCTCTCTTATTTTTTTCCACGTAAGTGCAAGGCGTAATCTGCCACCAGAAGCAACAAACAAAACCCATCAAAACTTCCACCAAGTCAAATCACACCCACCCCCCACTCCACCTCCAAACCCACAGCACCAGCAGCAACAATTCTTCGCAATCCAAAAAATCGAAATCGTATAAAGCGTTGCAGTTTCGACACAATCAATCTCAAATCCAGAGCTCTGGCTAAATGGTAAGCCCTAATCTCTTTCTTTCCTCTGTGATCGTAATTTGATTCTAATTTCGTTATTATTTTGTAGGCAACTTCATTGCGCTTGTATTTAACATGTATACGGAATACTTTAGAGGCATCCTTGTGCCTGCAGGTAATGCTTGCATTATAAAATTTAATCCCTCCCTTAATTATTTTTTAACTTTTAAATTTTTAAATTTATTGATTTTCGAAACTGCTTTGCAGAACTTCCCTTGTCAAGAAGTTGAAAGGCATAACAAACCAGAGGTCGAAATGAAGTATGTTTTCCATTTTTTATTAAAAAGGAAAATAAGTTATAATATTATTCATAATTGTTTCCTGCATTTTGAGCTTGCTTGTGCAGTATCTTGAGGAATGTTGTGATCTTTTGTTCATGTCTTGCAGGACGAGCCCGGAACTTTTGCTAAATTCTGTAAGGATCATTTTGGTTGATGCTAAATTTTAATAATGAAGAAATGTTTTGTTGTAGTTGTTGTGCTGATGGATATCTAACTTGATTGCATGTGATGATGGTGCTATTGCAGATTTTGATATGTAGAAATGAGGCTGAAAAGTGCTTGATAGAAACATCTATTAATTCGTTGCGTATTAGCCTCAAGGTGAAGTGTTTGTCTCAACTTTTAGATTAATGTGCCTGGCAGAGCTGCATAGTGAAAATAGGACTTTCTTATAGAACAGTATGTGTCATTGTGAACAATGTTTTTCCTCTCATTTTGGTTACTCGTAACATATGAAAATGGTTGCTTGTGGGCTACTTTTTAATCTTTTAATTCTTTTTAGTAGGCTAGTTGGTATGTTGTGTCATTTTCGGGATTGCACATCTATAAGTTTTAATGGATATTGTTTGGTGTTGAATATGTCATGGTTTGATCAAAGGGAAACATTCCATTTTGCTGCTGCTGAGAGTTTTCCAATTCACCTATAAAAGATTGTGTTTTAGAAACTTCTGTCCTATTTCTTTCCCTGTGTTCGTCAAATCTAGATTATACATTACATATGCAGCATGGTTCAGGGATCCCATGAAGATTATTGAAGAAGTGTCAGGCACGTAGGCTTGATAATTTTGTGTGGGTTCTAATAGTCTAAGCTGCTAAAGCAGAATCATTGAAGTACTCATCCTAGAATAACAGTCAGGTGCATAGTTATACAGTATAAGAATAGCGGCAAAACTTCAAAGACAAGTTGATTTTGTTGCTAAACTTAGTCATACTCATTCTGTTCATGTTAGCTTTTTGAGACCAAAGATACTATGTTCTCTTCTTCTTTTTCCTTTGGTGTTATATCTCTTTTTTCATTTGGATTTCTTGTCTTTATTTATTAACTTGACACAGCATAAATTGCATCCAATCCCTATTCTCAAATTTTTTCCTCATATGCATATTTATTTCCTCTTGTACAGGTAAAGCAGGCAGATGAGCTTGAAAACATACTAACTAAAAAATTTCTTAGATTTTTATCAATGAGGGCAGAAGCATTTCAAGTGTTGAGACGAAAGCCTGTACAGGTATGTGTTGTCTCATATGAATGAGCTGAAAAGTGCTTCATTTTGCTTGACAAAATCAACTGTTGATTGTTTATGTGAATTTTTGTTTTCGGAGTTGCTAGGACTCTATTCACAAGGTTGGCATAACTTGAGTTGCAGGAAAACTTGTGCCTTTTCTTGGATGAAAAATAACATTGTCCGGATTCAGATTAGCGTAGTTTTTCCTTTTCTTAGAAGAACATTAAGCTGGTCAAGCCAAATTGGAATACCGGTTCAAGTCTTTCTCCATAATACACAAGCACCTTGCTGCTCAGCAAGTTGGGTCCTCTGTTTCAATAATTAACAGAGAATTTGCAAATAAGGGATATGATAACATAATTTGATCTCAATGCAATATTATACAAAAAAGTTTGTCTCTTCAGTTCTCTCTATGAATAGAATTTTAAATGTTTTTTTTATTGTGATGGATTATGAAGTCTATGTGGTCAAGTGTTGGTGAAAGATTCTTTTATATTAAGCATTTACAATGAATTTTGGATACACGTGGATTTATTGATTATTTGTATTTTCAAAATGCAATTAATATCCTGGTCTAATTACTTATAATCATATCAATGAACCCTGGTTACTGGCTGAGTTGAATTTTCAAACATATTCTGTTTAATATTATTTTTAATTCAGTAAATAGTAATCTGATCATGCGTCTGTCATGTAAAGTTTCAGCTTATATCTCTGAATTAATTTACAAATTGCTGACAGACATTTGCTATATCATGTTGATAGCATTCTTATGATGATATGTTATAATGATGCCTTACTTATCAGGGCTATGACATTAGCTTTCTAATCACAAACTTCCACTGTGAGGAGATGCAGAAACGCAAACTCATCGATTTTATTGTGCAATTCATGGAAGTAAGATTTAACCATTCCTTGCCACTTGCTTGGTCTTTTCTAATTAGATTTCCTTCTAGAATATGGTTTTGATGTTATTCTCCCAGGTATCACCTGCTATTTGATTATACACATTGTGAAACTCAACTATAAGGCTAAGATGTTATATTTAGACTACTCGTCCATGTCCTGAGTTTTTTTAACTCTCTGAAGGGGGGAGAATTGAACAGGAAAGAAAGATTGTTTCAACCTTTACATTACATTGTCATTATGAACAATGCTTTTATTGACATCCTAAATTGATTTTAAGTATTTCAAATTTGGTGCACAGTGCATTAAATCAGTTGTTCCTTCATCCACTACTTCAAATATGCTAAATTGGGATTAAGTTTCCTTAGCAGACCATCCTTTCCTCTTCAACCCATTAGTTTTAGTTATGTGCTTCATTGTTGTTCAGTTTCAGATGAATAAGTCATTTGGAGAACTTTGATGTTTTTAATTATGAAATAATTCTGTAGCTCCAGAAACTTGTTCATGATAAAGACTGTATATGGTTTGCTCCCTCAACTTTGAACTGACTTAATGGATTCTCCATATGGGGGAAAATGAAGGTGAAAATTATGGCTGGTCACATGCTTATGGCCATTCCATGCTACCTTGTGATGGTTTACATGTTGTCAAGATTAACAGCACCTGGATGGGAAGATGTGATTATCTAGTTTTATTATGAAAGGAAAGTTGGCTTAAACTTTACTCCTTGCACGGTTACATGATTTACCTTTCATCCATCCACCCAGTTTAGGTCTTTATTTTCAGTTTTAATTTATTTTGTTTATGTGGGGTTCTGAGCATATAACTTCTTACCCGTTTATTTTTGCTGCAAATCTATTCTTGTTGCACAAATGGTTCAACAGTGTTTTAAAATTGGAAGCTTTCTCGATCACACACTTTGTTCTCCAAATGCAGGATATTGAGAAGGAGATAAGTGAATTGAAAATGTCTGTGAACACACGAGGGAGGCTGGTTGCTACAGAGTTTCTGAAGCAATTTATTTAATTATGATGCCAGTGCTATTTATCCAAACATTGAATGCCCGTGACACAGCCTGAGACTGTTTTTGGGTCAGTGGTATTTAGCATGCCTGCTTGCTTCAGTCATTCGTTTTAATGTCTTGTAAAATTGTCGTTGTGTGACATGTAATTTTCCATCCTCAACTTGAGTCATATTGATAAACCATCTTTCCCCCCCTAGTTTGAAAGACAGGCCAATCAATCAATGATCGAAAGTCACAATTCATGTGTTCTTGTTCCTGTATAGATTAGCAACGACTGAAGATGAACAGTAAAAAAGCACCTGACAATAATTAACTAAAAGAAAAATAAGTTAACAATATCATCCTTATAAGGAAATGAAAGAAAAGATTGTTGGAGATTTATTGTCACTCCACTATGAATATTACTTATAACTAAAAGAGTTTGCTGAAATTGTT
>Ga0325411_1006683_pt1 | contig 12638 bp, 6 predicted proteins | sample PopdelMetagenome_13_FD_206181 | JGI IMG/M metagenome (GOLD analysis project Ga0325411, IMG submission 206181) | Populus deltoides microbial communities from Bellville, Georgia, United States - Xylem-PdIQD-R4 | ecosystem: Host-associated > Plants > Phyllosphere > Stem > Wood/Secondary xylem... | reverse complement strand
CCCGCCCCCCCCCCCCCCCCCCCCCCCCCCCCCCCCCCCCCCCCCCCCCCCCCCCCCCCCCCCCCCCCCCCCCCCCCCCCCCCCCCCCCCCCCCCCCCCCCCCCAGCAGGATGGTAGTGGAGAGGGAGTCGAAGAATTGGTGCTTCTAAATAGAATAGAAAAATTAGGGGTAAAGTACATATTTGTCGCTCAATTACCCGTTATTTCTCAGCTAGGTACCTCAAGTAAAGCAAATATCCAAGTAGATCCCTCATCTAACAAGGATTACCCAAATTACAAAGCCATTATGAATCATGGAAAAACGAAAAGGCTTCTTAGTTCTTTCTCGGACAAATAGGTCTTATTTCCAAAGGAAAGTTCTGATTCGGTTATGATTATCCAATAGATGGAAGACCCAATTGAGAATTGTTTTTGTTTAGGAACCTAATTGAAAATTAAATGACTGGTGGAGGATAAATATGTTATTTTCCCAAAATTTAAAAGGTGACGAACGGGAAGGAAATGGGTGTCGGCTTTAGGAGCGTGGAGGTGACACGTAAGCAATCGTGTAAATTGGATTTTTTTGGAAGACGAAGGTGGGTGGCGTAAGGGGAAAGCGAAGTTTTAATATCTTCTCTTATCAAATAACACTGGTAAGAAAAAAATAGTTATGAAACATGGATTCATTTGGTGGGGATTATTGACATGATATTTGGATGACTCGGAATAACGACAGTGATATCCAATTTTTTTAATATTTTTATTTTTTTAATATATCTAAAAAAAATATAAAATTAATTTATGGATAGTTACCCTTATATTTTTTTATAGTTTACATTCATATAAATTATTTTATAATTTTTTGATGTAAGATAAAGTTCATAAAAATATCAACTCAGGGTTCTTCAAATACAAGCAAAAGAGTATACAAACCATATGGTAAGACTTTAGACTTAATTTGTTTATATATAATACATATATTATAGATTATTTGCATATCTTTTTCATTTTAGACTAATAAAAATGTTCATACAACACATTTAAAGTCTTGATGAAACTAAAATGCTCAGTAAACCGTCCTTATGAACTTTACAAACAAGCAATTCACGCATAGAACTATAAAGCACACATAATTTATTATATTTAAACAAGTAACAATCAAGTCTATAAAACTTTACAAACGTTGACTTTTCACAAGGAACATACACAACAGTAAAATTATTATCATTGACATATAATTCTTTTACATATTCAAATCCTAATAATTTGCATTCATAACATAAAAAAGAACATATATTTTTGATAGCGTATTAGCCATTATATTTTCCTCAACTTGCTTGAATTTGATCACATATGAATTTGATTACATATGGAAACATTTAAATGAATTCTACATACTTGGCATTTCATTTATTCAATTTACATTGTCTTTTTTAGATTTTTCAATGATTCATGATTCCAATGAATTATAGATTCTTTCAACCACAAAAAATGTTGTCAAGTCTATAAAGTTCTCATTATAATGCATAGCTCTTTATCGTAAGTAGTGTAATTCAATGTTATACCATTGAGCTTTTCACTAAAATAGACAATAAGTCATTTCTCCTACATTAAAATAGCTCTAATATATATTTCTAAAGCATCACATTCAATCTTAGAAGTTCTTATAAAGTCAGGTAAAACTGATAAAGGTGTTGAACAAAGATTTTCTTTAAAAAGTTTAAATGCATTATCTTGTTCAATGCTCCATTTAATACCTACTGACTTTTTAATAATTTCAGTTAAAAGTGAGGTTAAAGTATTAAAGTCTTTAAAAAATCATTTATAAAAACTAGTCAAACCATAAAAACTTTTACCTTAGTGATCGATTTAGGTGTAGGTCATTCTTGGATAGCTTTATCTTTTTCCTCATCTATTTCGATACCTTTTACCCTAAAAACATAACCAAAAAACATAATTTTTCCATACAAAAAGTATATGTTTTTAGATTAGCATATAATGATTCTTTATTCAAAACATCAAGCACATTACTTAAATGTTTAACTGCTCATCCAAACTTTTATTATAGATCATAATATCATTAAAATAAACAACTATGAGTTTGCTTATAAATGTACGCAACACATGATTTACCAATCTCTTGAAAGTAATAAATACATTAGTATGACTAAAAGGCCCATAACTCATTCATACAAATCATATTTAGTCTTAAAACTAGTTTTTCATTCATCATTCTTTTTCATTCTAATATGATGATATTTATTTTTCAAATTAATTTTTAAAAACGCATAAAAACCATACAATTCATCTAACATATCATCAAGTGTATGGATGAGATGTTTATACTTTACTATAATATTGTTGACATCGTGATAATCAACGCACATTCTTTAAATTCTATTTTTTTTAAGCACAAGTAGTACCGGAACAGCACATGGATTCATGTTTTCTCCTATATATCTCTTTAACATCAACTCCTCTACCTGCCTTTAAAATTTCTTTATCTCCTCGCGATTAATTCGGTAGGCTAGTTGGTTAAGAGTCACAGTATTAGGCTCAAGATCAATCTAATGTTCGATTCTCTTTATCGGTGACAAGCCACTAGGAATCTCACCAATGAACACATTTTCCAACTACATCAATAAAGAAACAATCATACTAGGAAGACAATAATCAAGTTTATTAGTGTTAAAATAAATCTATTAGTATTAAAGTACAATTATCGGCTTGTTAGAATAAAAATCATTTTTGATCTCACTCTTATTTGCATAAAAACTTAGATATTTTTTTTTATTTTTCTACACTCTCTTCTTTCTAACCGTTTCTTTCTTCTTTTCTCATATTTACCTTCACTCTTGTCCAAAATTATTTCTTTTACTTTCTTGGTCAAATAAATTATTTTTCTCTCCTTGTGGCTCTCATATTTTTTTCTTATTGGCCTTATTTGTATTTTCACTCTCTTGGCCTCACTTTCTCTTTTTAACTTTAATTTGTCTTCGTATACCTATTTTGGTAATAATGGTACAAGTATGATGAATTTCCTATCTTTTGCAAAAGTATACCTATTCACAAACCATCATGTATTGCCTTCATATTGAACTACCACGGAAGCCCTAATAATAAGTGTCTCACATGCATAAAAACCACATCACGCAAAACCTTATCAGAACACTTCCCAGTTAAAAATGATACCGATTCCTTTTTTGTAACATTTACATCACCATATTCATTCAACCATTGAACCCTACAAGGTTTATGAAGTTTAATAGTTCAATTTAATTTTCTAACAAGTATAGTACTAACAACATTAGCACAACTCTCATTGTCTATAATTCTACTACATATCTTGTTACTAATATGACATCTCATATGGAAGATATTGTTCCTTTGTTGCTCCATATCATTTTTCTTGATTTGATTATTAAATGCATGTTGAGTTACTCATGATTCACTCTTAACCAGATACTCTACATCCCTATCATTACAATCTTCAATTGATGGCATCTCGTTATTTTCAATTCTATCACTTTTGGATTTGATCTCTCTATGATCTTGTAAAATCATAGTTAGCTTGTTTGGACATTGTAAAGCTATATATCAAACTCCTATATACCTGAAACACTTAATATCATGATTACAAGTAGGTTAATTTTTAGTTCTACCATTAGATTTAGTAGTGGCTTCCTTTTTAGCTTTTGTGTTAACACTAGATTGTGGTTAGGCGATCATTTCTCTCTTATAATTCGACCTTTATGATGAAAAAGAACCTGAATTACCTACTTGTCGTGTGCTACCTTTATATTTTAGTTACCTTTCTACCTTCATGTGAACTACATCTTCTATCTCAACATAATGTTGTTATTCAATAATATTGGCAATATCTCGATTTAGTCCATTTAAAAATCGTGTCATTGTAACTTTCCTATCATTCATTTTATTAGCCCCGAGTCAAACTTCGTAACCTCTAATATAACTCCTAGCAATAGTGTCTCAAAATAAATCTCTTTCTCATGACTGCTTTCATCTCCTCTCAAGTATTTACAGGTTGTCCATAGTTTCTCCTCCTACCTAAAATAAGATAATCCCACCAAATTATATCATAGTTAGTAAATTAGATAACAACAAGTCTTATTTTTTTCTCATCTAAATAGTTATGACAATAAAAAATCAACTCAACCTTCTTCTCTCACTTTAAATAAGTTTCAAGATCATTTCTACCTTGAAATGCTAGAATTTTCATCTTAATACTTCCAAGTTTCTATCTAAACCATCACGATACCTAAAATCTTGAATCTCACCCATATGGCTGAATTGATCACCCTAAAAAAAAACCATCAACCCTTGGTTAGGGTGTCAAAATCTATTTTTATAACCAACTAATACATGGTCATAACCCTTTACTCCCTTATCTACATTCTCATTAGTAAACTAATCAATAGGTGAAGTAATGCGTCTTTTTAACCTTCTAACCTTATGACTCCTATGGTCTATCACTTCTTATAAACCAGTTATTTCGATCTTATGTCTTTTTAATATATCCAAAACATCTCTAAACTTTAAATTTATTCTCTCCCATTGTTGTTGCATAAGCCTAATTATCTCTCTCCTTTAGTGGTAATGAATCACTTTTGGTAGACATTGATAAAATCTAAAAAATCATGTTAGTAGCAAGAAAAATATGTTCTCACTCACTTCCTCATGTGCTTACACACAAATAAATGCACTTCTCTCATGTTTCACTCAAATATGTTTTTTCATGATAATATGCTCATCTTTTCGCCTTTTACCTATTGTAGTCACCTTTTCATCTCTTTAAAGAACTAATATCAAACAACCAAAGAGCAATAACATACTAAAAAAATCCTTAGTATTTTGGACTCAATAAGCAAAAAATAACCAAAAACTATAAAGAAAATGAATTGCAAATATAAAACACTAAAGATTACGAATCATATATGAATATAATATAAAGACACGAAAATAAATGTGTAAGCAAGAAAACTAATGTAATATGACTTAATTAACCCAGAATTATCTTTAGAATACTAAATATAACAGTAGCAAATAAAGCAAAATTTTGTTGACACAAACTGAGCAAATATGATTTATTTTGCAATTTCAGAATAACCTAAACCAAAATATGTCCAAATAAACCTAAAATCAAGATTTTACACTAAGAAACCAAACCCCCCCCCCCCCAAAGAATATCAGATTGTAGGTGTATATCTCTTAGTTTTCAAATTTAATCTTTTGACAATTTCAATTTTCAGTATAATTTATAACATTTGTGATTTCATCTCTTTTTTTTTTTGTTTTTTTTTACACTTATGATCTTGACAATAACAAAATCAATGGATTTTTTTTTATATACTATTTGCCACGGATTACATTTAAGAAATAACAAAAAACAATGAAAATAACATGGAAACTTAAAGATAAATTGATATAATTTGATTTTATTGCTTTGCTTTTATACTAATTGATGGAACCTAAAGGGTAAGAACCTAGAACTTACATACAAGAAAGAACAAACATAAGAAAGCTAAAATCAAATTTGGTTGATAAAAGCTCAACATAACAATTATCTAAGCCAAAACAGTGAAACTATTAGAATGAAACCCCCGCCCCACAATTATAAAGAATCATGAATGAGAAATATAAGAAAGATGCCACAAAAAAAGTTATTCTACGATAAGTCAAGACAATTCAATGAAGATCAAAAGGTACGAGTTTTGCTCACACACACACAAATTTAATTCTGACATCAAAGTCTATAAAAAAAAACTAATTATAAGCTAAATAATCATATTTATACTAAGTAAAAATTTCTTAAATAATTCTGGAAAAATAACAAAATATTTCTAAATAAAATAGAAAAAAGAATCATAAATCAACTAGGAAACTAATATAATTGTTGCACAATAGCTTTTGTATCTTATCGCAAAGCCTTTTCTGAGTCCGACCACTATGAAATTTTGACCATATATAAAACAAAGCCTCTGAAATCTTCTGGAAAAATTTCAGCTCAATCCAACAATTAAATTGCAAGTTATGTTTTTTAACATAAAACTATACATTAGAAAAAATAAACTCAAAACCACCTCTAATGTCTTTGAATGAGAAGGAAAGCTTTCCAAATAAGTTTGATGTTGCCCCTTAGTTTTCTTGTAGGACATAGACTTTTTGTTAACTTTATTTTCATATTAGTAAGAAATGCTAAGTTATCAAACTTATCCAATATGAACTTCTTTGCTGCCATAAATGCTTCCACATATACTAAGGACTCCTAAACTTATACGAGATCAATAAAATACATGGAAAAACTTAATTAATCAAGGCTTTCACATGCCCTATTTAGACAACCAATCATTCTGAAATAATTAGACTCATGATGCAGATGGATCAGGCCCCTCTTGCACATAGATGGTACTCCGTAACTTGATGTAGTGTTGTTCCAATTGACACTTTTGATGGATCTTTTAGTGTTGTAGGTTGTGTTATGGACTGATCCATATCATAAAAAAATGTTAACAACAGTGATCAGAGTGAGCTTGATGTCATTTAATTTATCTTGCTGAGATCTTTGTGATGGTACTCGTGTTGTAGTAATCGAAGTCTCGATGTGCCTCTATGATCATTTTTTTGCTCTCTCTCGTCTCTTTTCATTGTAATTGTTCGAGCTCATTTAACAATTTTTTTTTGAAATACCATGTTTTTTATTTGTGATATTTTAAAGTATTATAATTTTTCAATGGTGACATAAATCAAATTATACTATTTCACTAAAAAAAAAATTAATTCCTTTTATTTTGCTAAAATTCTTTAAACCGTGATAATTGTTTTTGTTTTAAAAAAAAAACATCCTTAGTTAAACAGAACAAAAGAAAAGGATAGAAAGAAAGACAGAGAGAGAATGAAATCATGTAAATTGAATCCATGTGTTAGTTGTACTCGTTATGTAATCTTATCAAAAGACACAAATGTTTTTTTATGAAGTGGATGACAAAAGGCCAAATGGAAATTCAAATGCCTTTTGTCATTTGGCCCAGCTGCTTATCACTCAAATCTACTGCTATCAAATTCCATCATTCGAAATGGAAAACGTGCTTTGCAGCTTGTTTCTGTTTTATGGCCTAAAAATCTAGAGTTAAATGCATTTTTATTCATCAATTGGATCAAATTTATTTTATTTTTTTATAACTAAATTACATAAATAGAAACACTTTAGTTAATTTTATATTTTAACTAATAATTTATTTTTATATTCTTAAAATTCAATTTGTTTTTTTTTTTTTTTTTATAAATCTCCTTCATATACATTTTGTGTTTGATATGTTAGACAAGATATTACAAAATATCACGAAACTAGTTGTGAATTATTTTTAAATTTTTATTGTTTATTTTTAAATTTAATATACTAAAATTTGACCAATTTTATTAAAATAAATATTTATATACAGGGACTTAGTTTCACTTTTTTAATTTAGAGATGAAATTATGCATACTATAAAAACTAAAAGACCAAAAACTCTCTAATAAGAACCAAAATATCATAAAAATAAAATATAAGAATTAAAATAAATTGTTGAAAAAATCTATAATAAAAAATTAAAATTTTATAAAAAATTCATTTCATCATAGCGTGCACTAAACACAAAATATAATTAATATATAGATATTTATATAAAAAAAAACTATAAATAAATATTTTTTAATTTCAAAATAATATCAAAATCTCCTTATATTTTTCTAATAAAAAAATAAGCAACGTTTAGTTGAGGACACCTTAGTATTACTAATTAACACTTGTACTCAACACACTACTGATATCTAAATTTGAATAAAATGAAAAAAAATATAAAAATAATTAAATCTAACTCCAACCATGTGATTTATATTAATACTAGTGTAGTGTATAGGCCGTAATCCGCGGCAAGTTAATAACAATATTTTTTTAAAATATAAAAAATATTTTATATTTTAAAAATATTTTTAAAAGAGACTTGGGACCACCAGACCCAAATTCTTGGGTCTCACGGTCTGTCAAACCCAACCTAAGAAACTTGGATCTAACAATCATGCCACACCCAAGACAGTTGGGTCTGGCGTCCTTGTCAAACCCAACTTACTTTGGTCTGTTCCTCTAATAATAATAAAAATAATGATATTTATCATATTAATAATAATATCAAATTTGTCATATCCAGGTTCTTATAGTTTTTAATTCCTTCAAATGAAATTTATGGTTTTTTTTCTTTAATAATACTAATAGTAATAGTAATAATAGTTTTACTCTTCAAATAAAATTTATATTTTTTTTCAATAGCAATAATATTTTTTTCAAATTTATTAATAATAATTAAATGTTAAAGGATGTGATGTCTTAAAAATTTTAAAAGGCTTCAAAAGTAGCACAACTAGCACAACTTGGTTGCAACATCAAGTTGTCATTTTCTTGATTTTGTTAATTATGATAGTTTATAAATTATTTTTTAATTATATATATATATATATATATATATATATGAAACATGATTACTGTAGCGTGTTTTTTATTGCACTTCAAAAATATTTTTGAAAACAAATTTAATTTTTTTCTTTGTTTTAATTTTTTTTATATATTTTCAAATTATTTTAATGTATTAATATTAAAAATAAATTTAAAAAATAAAAAAAATATTCTTTTAATATATTTTGAAATAAAAAATACTTCTGAAAAAAAAACTATATCAATAACAACCATAAAATAGAATTTATATTAAAGAAATAACAAATTCATAAACATAAAAAAAAATAAACTATTTCAATATCTATAGACCCAGGTGAGCGGGTCGCGCAGGTCTACAGACCTAGGTGCGCAAGTCTCTTAAGGTCTGGCAGCCATGCCATTCCCTAACACCAAGGCCCAAAAAACCTGAACGGATCATTTTATCCTCAATCATTCTTTCAATGTCAAATGTATCTCATGGAAAAAACAACCCTACCCCCAACTACATACCTAACAAGTTTCTTTGACAATGACAACCACATCATTACACTGCTCCAATCCACAATGACTTATGTCTTGGTAAACAGTAAAATAGTGAACAATAAAAACTCCACACCATTTAGCTTTTGTTATAATTTGCTAGTGCTAGCATTGTATACCAACGATGAGATTATTAGGTTTTCCGAAAAGAATAAACACAACAGATACGATAAATTTAAATTTCTTTTGGGAGTCTTAATGTTTCTGTTAGATAGTTCTAAAGTTATTTATGATTTATATGAAGAATACTTAAAAATCAAATATTTTTTTTACTTTAAATAATTGCTTTAAGATTGGATTGTTGCAAACCACAAGCCGTCAAAGTGTTCAACTGCTAACAGTAATCCATACGAATTACTAGTGAGAAATCTCTTAAATTTGTTTAGAAGAGACAGATTGTTATATCTTTGAGTGCACTCTTTTCTTTTGTGTTTAGATGTTTTTGTACTATACTATTTTACTGTCATGTAATGTTTAGAAAATAAAAGGTATAATATTCTATTTATAGGAAAATCTAAAAACCTTATAAATGACAAAATAACAATCTGTCCAACTTGATTTTTCTTAAGTCTAGAATTATAATTCCCTGTATTAATTAAATTATAGTCCTCAATTTCTAAAATTTATTTACAATTAAGTTACACTTGATTAATCATCATATTTTAATTTCTGACCAATGGTTTTTATGTATGTGACCCATTAGATTCTTTAATAAGTTAGTCTAAATATAAATAATAATCCTAAATAAAATAAAATAAAATAATAAACAATTTAATTTATTATCAATTTAATAATTAATTGATTTATTTTTGAAGATCAAGTACAATATCTAGCAACTTGTTATGATCCTCCAAATATTAAAAAAGTTATAATTGTTTAACCTTTTGGTGATCATTTTCTTAATATAATTATTATTTTCATGTAATTATTGTTTAACCTTTTGGTGATCGTTTTCTTAATGTAAATTATAGTTCTAAATTTCTAAAATTCTCTTGCGTGTCAATTCAATATATATTTCATATGACAAGCACTTGTATATTAGTTTTAATTATCTCTCGTATCTCAGTTTATGAGAGTAATTATTTTCTTTTATTAAAAAACATAACATATATTGATATCAACAATTCTAATTAATATTTAGTTCTAATAAAATATTAATAAGTAACAATATTTTCATATAATAAAAATGTTATAATTATAATAACTTTATATTTTTTTTTACAAAATATTTTTTTTCATAAATTTAAGTTATTTTCTAATACTGTCTTTTGATTGGTATTCTACCGGGAGGTAGGCTTTAATAATTACTGAAAAAGGTTGCAGATAGTCGGGGATATGATGATCAACAATCATCTCATCATAAAATTTATTTTCACAACAGTCCTCTTCTGTGAAGTGATATTAATATATATTGCAATGTGTTCAAAGACACGTATAACACAATTCTTCAATAATTAATAATTAATATGTTGCGATCACGCTTCAATAAATTATTATTGGCCTGCGAAAAGTGGCCTTACCAACTTTCGTCATAATCTGATTATATTAACAGAACGTACTGAATTTTCTTCACTTCTTTTTTTCAGAATATTTTTTTTATTAATCAAATTTTAAGACTTGTTTATGCTATTTTAATTAATCTAATCAGTTCTAAAATTAACAGTAATATAAATCTCCAGTAATTATTATATTAGCAACCACATGACTCAAATCTAAAATTACAGAAAAATTAAAATTTTTTATTCTAAATTCTTACTATTAAACTCCTGTATTCTGGCATCAAGTGGAAGTTGGTATCATTTTTTAAATTATATTAATTATTTTTATTTAACCTTTTTAAAAGTAAAATATACTAATAATAATGTCGTACGTGTGAAGTTATAAACTGTGGGCGTGTATAAATTTGTACTTCTTTACTGGAATTGCAGTCCACGACATTAATTCATTTTTATTATTAAAATAATATTTTATTTTACTAGAACAAGGAAGCACATAACAGAAGTGAGAGAAAATTACCATTTCCAACACCCATAAATCTAACGGCAGCATACTCGATTGTAGCTTTTTGGAATCGTGGAATTAAAGCTAAAGTGAGTGCACCAATAGAGGATGCCTTTTGATCAGTTTTTTTATTTATTTTTTTTAAGATAAATTGATATTTTATTTTTGTTCCTGAATTAATATTATTTAAGTTAAAAGATTTTTATATTATTAAATATAAAAAAGGCTACAAGAATATTATCGTTTGCCAAAAAGATACACTACTAGACCCATCTAGGCATATGCTTTTTCCAAAATAAAAAAGGTTATCATCAACAAGAGAGCTACGTTTAACATTACTCTAACCAACACAGCAAAAAATGAAATACTTATTTAACCAACACTATAAAGAGGTGCAATCAATCACACTTCCTAGTATTTGTTGTTGAAATATGTCAAAAACCCAATCTTTTACCCTCTATTAAAAAATTTTTTTTTTTCAATGAATTAAACATTTTGTTGTTTGGGTCTTTTTTTATTATTAATTTTTGTGTGGTTAGAAATAATCATTAAAAAAATAAGATAAAAAATAAAATAATTCATAGTTTGGGTTGAAATTAGACTATTAATTGAGTATCATAGGCAAAAATTGAATTTGAGAAATCTTGGGTTATAATTGAGGGTTGAATTAAAAAGAAAATTAAGAAAAAGGCTTCATTTGATTTAATTTGGCAAAATTAAAAGAAATTAGAGGTTCATGGATGACTTTAAAATAAATAGTCAAGTTAGAAATCAATTGAGGGCTTAATTGAAAAAAAATTGAAATTAGAAGTCGATTTGACTTAAAAATAAAGAATTAAAAATACAAGGGTTGTAATGAAAAAGAGGAAATATTTTTGGATTAGATTAAATCTTTGTCCTACATTGTTCTTTTCAAATCAATCCATTTGATTCAATTTAGTCTAGTTGATTCATTGATTTTGTCCAAATTGATTCAATTGAGTCCAATTAAATCATGCAATTAAGCCAAGAATCACAATCCCTTAATTTTAGCTTTTCAATCCTGGAGATTCAATCGAGATTCTAGCTTCTCAAAATCCCTCGATCAAAACCCATATTGGTTTTTCTCTAGATCATTCCTTAATTAAAAAAACTCTAGCCTTTTCTCTACACAAGGCAAAGAGATTAAGAACAATGTGGGATTTTTTGGGGGGGGGGGGGGGGGGATAATTAAATAGGAATGTGGGATTGGGGGGGGGGGGTGGATAATTGAATAGGCCTACCTTTTATTAATTGCTCTGTTCAAATGACTTAAGTTGTGATATGGGGTGATATCATCTTTCTTTAGGCATAACATGAAGTAGATTTGGACTGATCCATCTTTTTTGATGATGAAAATAGGGTTAGAGTTTTATGGAGGTTGAACTATGGAATGGAACTATTCATAGTTCGTTACCTAAAAGTCTAGCAATATTTGAGTGAGCTTATATATATTGAACTATTCAGGAATAAAGGAGTAAGTTCGAGTTTATCTAGTTTTAATGACTAACAAGAAAGAATTCCTTATTAGAAAGGGAGTAGACAAACCTAAAGCATGAGTTTGGACTTTGTAAGCAAGTTAAGCATAGAAAGTGGCAAAATAGCCATTGAA
>Ga0325411_1006676_pt1 | contig 12646 bp, 10 predicted proteins | sample PopdelMetagenome_13_FD_206181 | JGI IMG/M metagenome (GOLD analysis project Ga0325411, IMG submission 206181) | Populus deltoides microbial communities from Bellville, Georgia, United States - Xylem-PdIQD-R4 | ecosystem: Host-associated > Plants > Phyllosphere > Stem > Wood/Secondary xylem... | reverse complement strand
ATTAATATATTAATATGTATTACTGTTAAATTTATCTATTTTAAAAAAATATTAAAAACTATTTTTTTTAGTTTATATTAAGTGTTGAAATTAATAATATAATAACTCTAGTTATAAAAGTTAGACTGGCTTAACAGGTTGACTTGAAACCTGATCGACGTAGGACCTGAACTGGTCCAAGTTTAAGGAAAAACCTGATCAAAACTTAAGTAAAAAGCCTTCTTGATTTTCTTGAAAAACATTGTCGTTTGGTCCTTTAAAACAATTTAGGTTAACCTGAGTTGATTTTTCTAACCCATAACTCAATCCTTACTTCAAATTGAGTTTTAAAATTATGATAATAATAATTTTTATCCTTACCTATCTTAGCTGAATAGTTTTATAATTATGAATTTTTTACAATTATATTTTAAAAATAAAAAATAATAAATATTATATTAAAAAAATGTTTCTACTACACCTTCTATTTTGAAAGTATAAAAATTAATTTTAAAATTATCACATTTATAAATTTATTTTTATATTTTTTTTAACCGAATATATTTTCTGCTTAATTGTTTCTATTTCATAACGCTCCCTGTGAGAAGTTATTTTTTGATAGATGAGAAAAGTTTTTATTTGTTACAAAGAAAAAATAAAATAAAATTGGTTAGTATATAAATACATTTTAATTTTTGAGAATGTTGGATATCGTGAGAGTAGTTGTGATTTAAAATTTTTTTAGAAATATATTAAAAAATATATTTTTTTATTTTTAAAAACTTATTTTTAATATCCGCATATAAAAATATCTAAAAATATAAAAAAATTAATTTAAAATTTAAACAAACATGCCGTTAAATAATGGCTTGCCTGCAAAATTAAAAGAAAAAAACAATAATTATTATAATTACTGATACAAACCAGTATGGTAACATAATTTACCGAAAAAGTAAACAAACGTGGGTCCTTATCACGTGAGTAATATAGAATCATAGATACTGTGATACTGTTATTTATTAAAAATTTATTTTTAATATTAATACATAAAAACAATTTAAAACCAAACAAAATTTCAAAATTTTATATAACTCGTTTCTACAGCAAAAACATACGGTAGTAAGGAGGTCCCACATAAAAAATATCTTCCACGTGTCACCCCTAGCTCTATCTATTAAAAACGAAAAAACTCCCTGCCGAACGCATCCCTTCCATACTTATCTTCTTCAGATTAGCTTTCTAGGTTTTCTATTCATCTCTCTCTCGCCAAAAGCTCTCCCTCTCTATTGTCGCCCTTCTCTCTATCTCCATTTGGCTCAGAGGCTGCTCTATTCTCTTCATCAGGTACAACTCACCGCTATTTACTATTACCGAAACTCGATATCCTGTTTGCGTCGTCTTGGGCTTCTCGAGAGTCGAATCGGTGCCTGTTGATGTGAAATTAGGGTTTTGTTTTTACAGTAGAAGTGTATGGTTAGCTTGATTTGAATTTGATTGCATGCTTTTGTAGATGCGTGAATTTAATCAGGGATTACGAATCGGACTTGTTTATGATTACATTCCTTTTATGTGATTTCAAGTTTTCAGACAGTTGATTTCATTTTTTATTAGTTTTTCTGGTTTTGTGAATTTGAATTTTTCTGTATAATTGTTTAGCTATAGTTGAAATATAGTGTTTTTGAGGGTATTTAGATATGATTAGGTTTTTTTTGTTGTAGTTTGTATCTCAGAGGCAGATGCTGTGGAGCGGAGCAGAAGAAACTACCTTTTGTTTTATTGTTAGGGATGATTAATAGGTTGGGTTTACGGGGCGTTTCCCAATAAAAAGTATTAGAAAAATTTATTAATATTATTGGGGTGCGAGGGCATTCCCAGTGGTACCATAAAAGGGTATTAGAAAAAAATTGTTAATAATTCTTGGATGGTTAGTATTTTTTGAGCGGTTTATATTTACTATAAATATATACATTCGATGTAATTTTATTTTGACATAGTGAAAAATAAAAGCGCCTCACTCCTATAGATGTAGAGACTTTTGTGTATTTGTGTTTTTTCTGGTTTCTTTCCTATTGCAATATTCATCAGTAATCGGCAAGTTTTTCAATATAATTTTTGAACATTTTTTCGTTGTAATTTTTGGGCAAATCATCCTCGTAGTCTGATTTTCTGGTGCTATTTTTTTTTTTTAAATGAGACTGCTTTTGTAGTGTAACGGAAAAATATGTATTGCAAGCTGTCTTATAACTTGTGGGTGGCATCTCCTTTTAAAAGAAAGTACCCTAAACATGCCCATTATCTGGGATTTTTTTTTTTGTTGGTGAAATGTTGTTTTGTTCCTGTAATGTTTGCATGATATAGGAATCTTTGTGTGGTGCAGTGGTAAAAGCATTGGGATGCCAATTCTAAGTGCGCGCGATTATGGGTGAAGTCTTGAGAGCAGCCACTTCATGCAAAAGTGCTGAAGTCTGTGACTGTATCAAGAGCACCCTCTTGGAACCCCGCTTAGATGGGATTTGCACTTGGTGATGGCGTCTCATTTTGTATGCCTCCATCTGTATTTCAAGAATTTTCTTGGGGTTTTTTTGCAGTTTTACCTCTCAATAGATTATTGATTGTAAAAATTTGGAAGCCAACAAACGGGTTTGCGCGTGTGGCTAGATAAGTTTTGATTGTGTCCAATATACCCTGGAATCATCAAACTAGTAATAGATAAGTTACGACAGATTGTCAACTGCTACTCTTCAGGTGTTTGTCCCCATAGGTGTATATACGTTCACGTAATTTCTTTGATATGAATGAATGGACAAGCTATGGGTGGTGATCAAAAGATGAAATGATTTTTTGCCACCTTTTGTTTAAAATTAAATCATATAGCATTGAGTTGCACTTCAGCATTGTGGATAGATTTGTCAAATAAATTAAAAAAGAAGCAGATTAGAGCTGATAAATTCTGTAAAGGGAGACTGCATTTAACTTTAATTTCTGGTGCCTTTTTTACTGGTTACAGTGACTCTTTATAAGCATCTGAATGCAGCTGATCTATCTTGATTTTTGAACTATTAATTCCTTCAAGCTAGCCGGTGCTTTGTGCCATGACAAGAATATACAGTACAAAAAATGGCATGCGTTAAAAATTCATCAGTTATTGATTGCCAATTACCATGGGGACTTCAAAGAAGGAAATCTTATCGTGCCAGCTGACAGGCCTGTGCAACACCTGTTTCATTTAAGCGTAGTAAAGTGCGAAGGCAAGATAATTTCATCAGATAAAAAGTTCGATGAAGTCAAATTGGGACAATATTTCTTGGTAAATTATGTAAAATTGTCAGCACTGATGGCAATGCCTTTGAGATTAAAGGTTGATTTTTAAGTGAATACACACATATTTAAAATACTGAACCTGGAATGCACACATAACTCCCATCTATTCACACCATGGATTTCCATCTGATTCTCGGTGTCTTGTTCTCTTCATTGTCGGAGTAATTATCTGTTAATGGTATTCCACCGGCAAGTGATGAAAACAAATTTGAAGATGCATTACAGCTCTTATGGTTGTCACCATAAACAAACCATATGAGTTTTTGTTACTCGTGCCTGTTATAGCGACATTTTATTTTATTAGAAGATATGGATGTAACTTGGTCATGTGTGAATAATCTAGACATGCATCCTTGACTTTTCAGTCTTAAGTTGAGGAACTAACAAAGAATGTTTTGTTTTGTAGTGGCTTTTGCATTCCTTTCATGTTGATTGCCCAGCATGTCCAACAATCTTGAATCACAGCAATCATCAGTGCAGAGCATCAAATTGGGTCAGTCGGAAGACATTTCAAACAAACTGGACTCGTTGATGAATATGGGTTTGATGGAACCTGGAATCCATGATCCTGCATTACAACAGATGTCCATGTCGAACATGCAAATGGGACAGATGGGACCAATTTCAACTGATGCTTTATCACAGCAGATGTCGATATCAAACATCCAAGTACAGTTGTCAGAACCTTTGCCTAATGATCATGTTTTGCAGAACTTCTCGGTATCAAGTATACAAGAAGGACACATGGAACCACGTGCATACAATATGGTTCCAGAGAAATTCTTATCTAGGAGGCAACTGGGAGACATGGAAACTGTGTTTCATAATACTGGATCACAGCAGTCATCACTATTGAACAAGCGAAAGGCCCCAGAGGAACCTTCTTCCAACAATTCTTTGTCACGGAAATTATCAATGTCTCACAACCAGGTTGCGCAAATGGAACTTAGGCCATGGCTACAGCCAACCCTGACACCAAATAAAGTACCTGTACAGATCCAGTCTATTTTAAATTCGTCAGGATCAAATCGTCCACAAGCACCATATAAGAGGTCAGCTTCTAGTAAAACTGGACTGCAGCAATCGTCAGTTCAGAAAAATCAAACTGGACAGATGCATCCATCTTCGAAGGCCAACAATGAGTCTGATTCTGTGAGGTCCAAGCTAAGACAATCACTGGCAGATGCGCTGACTCTGGTTTCTCAGCAGCACGATAAAACTTCAAGTTCTGGAAAGTACTCTGTAGGTGAGGATGCAAGTGCTCAGGTGCAGAAACACAAAGAGACTCAACCTATGGGACAAGCTTCTGGTGCAGCTGGTTTTCACCATTTGTCTGAGGAGCCCAAGGAATCCTTGTCCACCAAGGACAATTCTTTTACCCAAAACCATTCTGACAGCCATAAGACATCTCAGGAAACTTCCAACACTCATGGAAATGCTTGTGCAACAGAGACATCAAACAGTGACGGGCAGGAATTACCATCCAGTAATATTTTCCGTGATGAGGATATTTCATTTAGTGACAGTTTTTTGGTAAAAGATGAATTGTTGCAGGGCAATGGATTGTCCTGGATACTGGAACCTGATGCAGAGATAACAGAGAAAAAGGAGATTGAAGCTGCCCAAACACTGCATGGCCAGGAGCATATCGATGAATATGTTGGAAAAGAAGTAGTCAGGGATCCGCGAGTTTTGGCCTCTGAAATTGAAGCAGAACTCTTCAAATTATTTGGAGGGGTAAACAAGAAGTACAAGGAGAAGGGCAGGTCTCTTTTGTTCAATTTGAAAGATCGTAATAATCCTGAACTAAGAGAAAAAGTTATGTCTGGAGAGATTCCCCCAGGGCGACTCTGCTCTATGACTGCAGAGGAACTTGCATCTAAGGAGCTTTCGGAATGGCGGATGGCAAAAGCCGAGGAACTTGCTCAAATGGTGGTTTTGCCTGATTCGGATGTTGATATCAGACGTTTGGTGAAGAAAACTCACAAGGGTGAGTTTCAAGTTGAAGTTGAACAGGATAGTGTAGCAATGGAGGTTGCTGTTGGGCTGAATTCATTCACTACACAACCAAAATCAGATGAGAAGGAAGGTTCTCTGGGTTCTAAACCTGATCAAATGAAAGACAAAGTGAATGCTACTGATGACAAGAGTGATTTAGAAGACAAGGCAGCTTCTTACACGCTTACGATTCCTTCAAGTGAAGGAAATGATTTGATGCAAGGACTCATGGTGGACGATGAATTGAAAGATGCAGAATTTCTTCCTCCAATTGTCTCTCTGGATGAATTCATGGAATCCCTTGATTCAGAACCACCGTTTGAAAACTTACCAGAGGATGCTGGAAAAACAACACCCACCCTTGACAATGATGATTCACAGCTTCGGCCAGAAGCCAAGTCTCATGTGGTAGCTACAAAAGATGCTGTTGGTAGCATCCCAGAAAAATCTGAAAACATTGAGGAAACTAGCACATCATCTGAGGCTGATGGGAGATATGCCAGCATTCATGTAGAATCCAAAACTACACCCTCTACTGGTGCATCCAAGGGTGAACATGTCTGGGAAGGCCTACTTCAGCTGAGTATTTCCACCATGACCTCAGTTGTTGGCATCTTTAAAAGGTATGTGTTTTTTTCACCTAGCATTAAAAGCATATATGTTGTCAAATAGTTTTTTGCACGGGAAACAGATAGTATTGTACTTGTCTTTCATCTGATGTTTTATGGGGTCTCTTGCTTAGAATTAGAACCTTTAGTTGCCTGCCATCCAAGCTTACATCACACTGGATGAGCAGTGTTCTATAGTTTCCTAATTTGTTTATGATGAATTAGGTGGTTGTCACTGTGAAACTTGTTACTTTTTTCTGATCTGTTTTTCTTGCTGCAGTGGTGACAAAACGTCTGCAAAAGAGTGGTCTGGCGTTGTTGAGGTCAAAGGGAGAGTCAGACTTGATGCGTTTGAGAAGTTTCTCCAGGAGCTCTTGATGTCCCGAAGTCGTGCTGTTATGGTATCTCAAGTCTATTTCTCTGTACTAAATTTCAGTTATGCTACTTTTGTCCAGAAAGGGGGGATAATTTGCTATCCCTGCTTATTAATCCCACTCTACTGCTGCTGCAGAATTATGGTCTTTTCATTTTTGGTGAATGACATCCTACTAAGGATTTGTGTGAATGAATGGCTTGATAAAGTTCATATAAAGGAAAAACAATATTTGGCCTCCAATGATTTGATTTTTTAGTTGCTGAGGGAAAGTTAGTTACTGAGAGGAATAAAACGTGCAAGGAATTTGTTGCGGAACCTGTGAAACGCCACATGTTGTTGGCTCTCAAGAGCAAACGGTAACTGGTTTTAGTGTATAGGGCGTCCGAGTAAAGATAGTTGCTTTCATTTCTTGCCTGCTGAATGGAAACGAACAGGGATACATTTTCTTTCCCTTTCCAATGGAAAGAGGTGTACAAAGTACTAAATCAGCCTGGAATATTTATTTAACGGATGCCATTGTTTGGTTGGGATATCTTCCCAGAAATCTGAGCAGATTCACAGTAATCGCGTACCCAGAATATATTGATGGAAGATAAAATATCTTAGTTTTATATAGCCACAGCATGGTTGGATCTTGCCAGTTTCTGGCTCTTTTTTCCCATAAAATCTGATATGTCATCGGGAGGATCTATACCCCTTTTTCCTTTCAAGCATAACTTGAAAAGGCCCCATTTGCTTTCCATGTTGCTAAAGAAATTGACTTTTGCTTTTGCAGGTAGTGCACTTTGTTTGCAAGGAGGGGTCCACGGAGAGTGAAAGGGCAAGTCTTAGAGGGGTAAGAAACATGAAAAACTCTGCTGCTTTTCATCACTCTTTAGGCTTTGTCAGTTTTCTTTGTCAGCTGTGACTGAAATGCCTGCTGCAGGTTGCCGATTCCTATGTTTTGGATGAGAGAGTGGGTTTTGCTGAGCCTGCTAATGGAGTGGAACTTTATTTATGCCCATCTCATTCAAAGACACGTGAAATGCTCATCAAGGTCCTTCCAACGGACCAACTTGAGGCCCCTAATGCTATTGATAATGGTCTAATTGGTGTTATTGTATGGAGAAGAGCTCAAGTAACGTCAATAATATCACCCACCGCTGCATCACACCATAAACACAACTCAAAAAAGCAACACCACCTTACTTCTAGGAGACACCATGATAAGGATACTAATATGAATGTGAATATTGCATCAAAACATCCGTTGCCACCACCTCGTGGTGGAACTTCTGCCCATCCCAACCCCCAACCTGATGAAGACGATGATGATGTGCCTCCCGGGTTTGGCCCACTGGCTGGCCGGGATGAGGATGACTTGCCGGAGTTCAATTTTTCTAGTGGCTCTATCGCATCAAGATCAGAGTTTTCGAACCAAAACCCTACTAGGAGACAGGGAATGGCCCCTCACAATTCATATCCCCAAATCCCATCTCATCCTCTAGATTTGAGAGAACTTGTACACAGATATGGACAACCTAAAACCGATGTTCTACCAGTGCAGCCATGGAATGATGATGACGACGATGACGACATGCCAGAGTGGCACCCAGAAGAAACCCCAAAGCAGCGCAGTACTCATCCTCAGCCAATGCACGTGCATGGTGTACGGCAGCCTATTCTAAGAGCCCACATGGTGCAGCAAAGAGTACACCAGACAAGGGCACCATTAGGAAGATCTCCAGCCATGCCTCAAGTGAATCTGATACATGGTCAGCAAAACGGTGCCTCTTCTTGGCAGCAAGGCGCTTGGGCAGCTCCTCAGCCTGGACCCCATGGTTACTCTGCTTATCAATCTGGTGGAGGGCAAGTCAATGGCTCGCCCGGGCTGCAGGGCTTGGCTTGGCGTAGAGATGCTCCTACAAGTAGAGGCTTTTGATTATGTTAGTTTTCTTTCTGTTTTCCATCTTTATGGTTCTGTTACCATGATTATTTTCAACTCATTGTTACTGTAATTAGATTTTCTAGAGCCAATCAAAAGTTAGAATACTAGTCATGCAAAAATTGGCCGTGAATTAGATCAAGGGAAGAACGATGTATACCGGCTTGTTTTGCACCCTCTAAATGGTCCTCTTTTGGGTGTAATTAAGCTTTTCCAAGCACTAAACTTGCTCTAAAATGAAAAGTTAATGAAGGAACCCAGATGTTTAATGTGATAAGAGGTATCCAGATGCTTCAAGGAGGAGATGGCGGTGCTGAGGCATCACACATGCTTCTGAAAGATTTGGGAAAATAAACGAAGGGGCAACAGTGAAACTGCTAGTCTTCTTGGAAAGCTTAGGAAGATACCACTAGTTTTCCAACATCAAAAATTAAACCATAAAACCAACATACTATAGGAACCACTCTGTCATTCTCCTTGTTGGAAGAGAATCATCCAGACGACGCTGCAAAAGAAAGATACACAATGGAGTCGTCCAGCAAAGGAATACAAGGACAAAAACAGTAGGATGTATGCAGCCCTGTATATCCCTCCTCCTATCCTAAAGAAAAAAATGAAAATCAGTTACATGAACCAGCCAGTAATGGCTGTGAGGGTCTATAATAATTACAGTACTTTTCCCGTAGGTGTTGGTTTAAAGGGTCTATAAATACAAGGACAGCAAAAGACAACCTTTGCAAATTGAAAGAACGGAAAACAGCATTGGCTTCAGAATTTAGCTCTTATATATGTGTATATATATAACAATTTGATCAATCTTTAACCCCCTAATGCGCGCTTGAGCCCTGCTCGCTGCTCTGGTGTCAATCTTGTTGGGAACTTCACTTCAAATGTGATCCTCATATTGCCCCTATTACCTGGCTCCTTCGCTATTGGCATACCCTCCATGGCCACAACAAGCTCGTAACCAGGGCTCACTATATCATGTACAGGAATTGATAGATTACGGCAGTCAAGTGTGGTGAGATTTACTGTTGTTCCTCCTAGGGCCTCGGCTAGTGTCACCTTGTGGTTGATGATAAGGTCATTTCCATCTCTCTTGTATGTGGTATGGGGCTTCTCATCAATAATAAACACAAGGTCTGCTGGAAGCTGATTCTGCTGCTCATTTCCTTTATCCGGGAATGTAATCTTTGTTCCCTTCTTCCACCCTGGCTTCACATCAATGGTTAATATTTCTGTTTCTTGTATTTGTCGCCTGCACAGTTTCATATTCAATTACAATTAGAAAAGGAACTGTTGCCCTTCTAGCTCTATGAAGGGGATTGATATGTGAAAAAGTCACCCCTGTAATTTAGACATCAGCAGCATATGCAAAGACATGGTAGCACGAGCATAAAGCAAACTTGAGTGATCAAGAAGGAATCGACGGAGACATTTAGAAGAATCTGATGATGCTTGTTCTCATGTATACGAGGAAAATATGACAGTGTATTTCATGGCACAAGAATTTGCATATAATTGTATGTAATCGATGATCAAAGGGTTTGGCAAGGCTCCTAGCCAAGTAAATAATCGATTGTAAGACCATCTACCGCCATTTAGCACACAAGGAACATGATCCTCCGGGTCCAAGAAATGGTGGCTTTTCTTGCAGCATTGATTTTGAACAACTATATCAAGACATCAAGAAGGGGGGAAACTGAATAAACTTAGTTAGAGAAACAAATAAACATACCCACGGGCATCAACTACAGTTCTCGATATCTTCATTTTCCTTGTTGATCCAGAGTATAGTTCCTCGAGGCTACAAGGCAATTTGCTCTCCACAGGTGGTGGTTTCCTTAGTGTAGTTCCCTCGCTATAAGTTCGGAAAAGATTATCAGTACAGCCAAATGAACCAAACGACCCCCCATCTGATTGGAACCTCGAGGATCTACCAGCTGCTGTTGATCCAAATCCAAAAGGACTGCTCCCAAAGAATTCTGCAAAGATATCCTCTGCATTCCTAGGATTGAAACCATTTGACCCACTACCGTTGCCAAAAGGGAAGCCGCCACTGCCAGACGGTGGTGCTTCTTTCAATCCTTCTTCACCATACTGATCATAAATTGCTCTTTTTTGTGGATCACTCAAAACCTGGATTCACAAAATTGATCAAAATCCCAGGCAATGTAACCACAACAACAATTCACTGTCCTTGACGCGAAAAAGAAAAGTCCTATTATCAGTAGAGAAGAAATTCACTGCGATAAACAAAACAACTATTTTACCTCCATCTAAAAGAACTCCTGACTTTTCAAAGCTATAATTTTCCAAGTAAATGGAACCATAAAGTTCTTCATATATTTCATAGAGCCTAATTTCTTCACCAGAAATTGTAATAAGCAAATGCATATTATACAAAGCTCAAAATCAATATCCATACACATTTAATTCTTCTTCTACATTTATAACACATTTAGTGAGTCTAATTTCTTTCCAATATCGTGAAGAATAACAATAAAATGCATAATTATAAATCTCAAAAGATTAGTTTCCACACACCTCCATTTCACATTGTATATATTCCAGATTTGTTTTCTTGGGTACAATTGTATATTCCAGATTTTTTTTAAAAAAAAAAGAAAGAAAAAAAGCAAAAAGATACCAGAAATGAAAAGGAAAAAAGAAAAAAACCAGCAGAATTAATAGAACAGATTGAAATTTTTTAAGGGAAAGTAAAATCAAACATGCCTCATATGCCTCAGAGATCTCCTTGAATTTGGCTTCAGCTTCTTTCTTGTTAGTGGGGTTCTTATCAGGATGCCATTTCATAGCCAATCTTCTATACGACTTCTTTAGATCACCATCTGTTGCATTCCTGTTCACCTTCAATATGTTATAGTAATCAACCCCCATCTTCTTATTTTAATAACCCACCAATCTTTTCTCAAAAGAATCCAAGAATCTACCTATATCTCCTATTAGATCTAATTACCAATCTTTTTGCTCCAAGCCCAGATCATCAAAACCTTTCCTTTTAATCAACTATATATCCATCTAAGTTTCATTAAAAAAAAACAAGAAATCTTTCGTCTTTGAGCTATATTAACAACAACATTGGCAAAAGAACCCTGAAATTATTTGCTTGTGAAAAATTGTGTAGCATGATTTTAGATTTGTGACTTTGTGGATACGAAGAAGAAGGAGCTGAATCTGTTTGAGAATGGTCTCAAAACCATGTCGTGTCTGATGGTTATCGACGATTTTAATACCGAAAGTAACGGAAATATGTGTAATAAAAGACGGTTGTGTTTGGTCTTAGAATTTTCTCCTTTCCTTTTTTTTTGTTTTTTTCTTTCCTTTGGTAGACTATATATTCCAATCCTTGTTATTCCATAATATTCCATTCCTCTTCTTTTAGTTTGGATTTTCTAGTATCAATTTTTATTTTTAAGAATTTGATGTGATCCTTTCTTTATTAAATAGATAAAAGATGTGATATCAATTTTATTTTATTTTTTCAGGTTAGTTTTGGATTTTCAATGTTATTTTATAATATTATTATATGTGTCACAGATGAATAAAAGAAGAGGTCTTGTGTTGAAACTCTTATTAAAGAGCGAAGTGTCTATTTGAGATTATAGTTAAAATTATTTTTCACTTGAAAATATATCAAAATAATATATTTTTTTAATTTATTTTTAACATCAGTAAGTTAATATAATTCAAAAATATAAAAAATTGATTTAATAAAAAAATTTAAATATATTAAAACTCTAGTACAAACACAACACCAAATAAATACTAAGTTTTCTTGACAAAAAGCTAATTGCAAGCATCCTAGAGGTGGTGTAATAGCTTAATGATATATAAATTTTATATATTCTACTTATTATTCTTATATAGTCATGGGCTATATTGATATTGATAAAATCTAGATTTTTAGAATATTTAAAATGAGATTAAATGTATTTAAATATAGATAGAAGAAATGATGTGACTTAAATATAGTGGATTAACACTAATGAAGTGTTGGTCTAACGGTTAAGGGACTGTTATTTTCCTATAAGGGTAATAAAACAAGTTCCTTTCTCAGGAAACATATTTATTAGGAGGGGCAGTCATGAACCCCGAACATAATTAGTTTCACCCTTTAAAAAGTTGTGAGAATACCCGAGTAAGAACTAAAAAAAAATATATAATGGATTAACTCTAATTCATTATCTAATGAAAGTCTATCTTTTTTACCAATATAAGAAATTATCATGTTAGTAGGAAGTTTTGGTAGGAAATGATTAGAGAAAATAAGAAAATGTTGGAAAAAGAGAACATTCAATTAGCAACCGTGACTATTGAAAGATAAGGGCCAAATTGAAACTTTTACAATTTATAGGGTAAATATTAATAAACTTAAATCTATAAAGAGCCGAAATTGAATATTGTTGAGTATACATG
>Ga0325411_1006675_pt1 | contig 12647 bp, 15 predicted proteins | sample PopdelMetagenome_13_FD_206181 | JGI IMG/M metagenome (GOLD analysis project Ga0325411, IMG submission 206181) | Populus deltoides microbial communities from Bellville, Georgia, United States - Xylem-PdIQD-R4 | ecosystem: Host-associated > Plants > Phyllosphere > Stem > Wood/Secondary xylem... | reverse complement strand
CTTCCAAGTGGGCAGATAAAAAACAAGGGGCGGGCGCCATGGATATCATCATGCATTACTGGACCGCCCACGGTAAGAATATGTTTGGAAATGTGGCTAGGTTATGTTTTTAAAAATTTTAAAATATTTTTTTTTATTAAAATTAAATATAGTTTATATGTTTTGAATTATTTTAATATATTAATATTAAAAATGATTTTTAAAAAATAAAAAAATATTATTAATAAATATTTTAATATAAAAAATTATTTAAAAAATACCTACAACCAAACTACAAAATACTACAAAATACGCTCTAAATTTTTAACTTTTTACATTACGAATTTTCAAACAAAAAATTCCCCGCATATTCCCCATTGGATGCAAGACCCCTGCCGTCGATTGGGCCCCACTCAACCATAAAGATCAACGTCTCACGTGATGATCGAGAAACCAACCCAATTACCCAACCATCCACATCAGATCTTGCTTTAAATATTAGTGTAGGTGATATCTTAATTAATTTTATGAGTTTTAAAATTAATAATTATATAAATTTTTAATAATAATCATATAAATAACTATAAAGCTTAAACTTAAAAAAAAAAAAAAACCCTCGCAAGCGGTTTTGATCTTACCTCCCGTGGTTTTTTCCCCACGACTCCAATAAATAAAACCTATTTACGCCCTAGTTTCAGCATCTCTGTGACTGTCTCAGGAACAAGAACAGAAAAGAGAAACCTCTGGATCATCGAAGGGTTGGAACATCAGATCAACAATGGTAACGATCAAGGCTGTTAAAGCTCGTCAAATTTTTGACAGTCGTGGAAATCCCACCGTTGAAGTAAGTCTTCCTCGATTCAATTTTAGTCATCCAATGATAACCCGTCATTTTTTTCTCACTTTCGATGTGTTTTTTTGTTTTGTACCTCGGTTTTTCATGTTTGATGTTATGTTTGGATGTTAAGAAAAAGTGGGGCAGATAAAATCTTCATTTTTGATATTTTCTTGGTAATAAAAGAGGAAGCTTTTGCAAATGCGTTATTGAGATGTTTTGGGATTTCTTTTTGTGCTGGCAGTTGCTGTTGTTCTGATCCTTTTTTTTTTAAAGTTTGATGTTTGGTTTGGATGTTAACAAAAACTGGGTCAGAGAGAAAGTTTGGTTTTGATGCTTTTTTAGGAATAAAAGTGGAAGCTTTAGTGGAAAGCATGACTGGGATTTGATTTTTGTAGTCCGTGCTTTCGTTCTGTTGGTGGTTTCTTGTGTATGTTTTTTTAGCTGATGAAATGGTGGGTTTTAAAATAATAAACAGGCAGATATTTTGCTCTCTGATGGAACCTATGCTAGAGCTGCCGTTCCAAGTGGTGCTTCCACTGGTAAAGATTATTACTTTTTGTGTATTTCACAAGTTCCTGTTCAAGATTTATGTGGTATGTATGTATTACTGTTTGCTTGATCCAGATCTGATTTTGTGTAATTGTGTGTAAAAAGGTGTCTATGAAGCTTTAGAGTTGAGAGATGGAGGATCAGATTATCTTGGGAAAGGTGTACTTAAGGTATGTGCAGATCATGTTCTTATGTTCTCGTGTATATTGGCCGTACTGGCTGTGGAGATTGTTTCTTAATTTTATTTTTGTGTCGTGATGATGTTCAGGCTGTAGGGAATGTCAATTCTATCATTGGACCAGCCTTGATTGGCAAGGTAATATATGGAAATTCAATTTTTTATTTTCATTATACATGTCTTCAATCACAAACAGTGTTTGATGATTGATGTGGGTTTTCTTACAGGACCCAACAGAGCAGGTTCAAATCGATAATTTCATGGTACAAGAGCTGGATGGAACTGTTAATGAATGGGGTTGGTGCAAACAGAAGGTTTGTTTAATTTCTCATCTCATCAACATTCTATTTTGCTCGTAGAGAATCATTTGTTTAATCTGTTAATGACTGGTAACTTATATTCTAATTGAGACTCTCCTTTTTTTTTAATTATTCCAGCTCGGAGCAAATGCTATATTGGCAGTGTCACTCGCTGTTTGCAAAGCAGGTGCAATGGTTAAGAAGATCCCTCTTTACCAGGTATATATGCTGTGCTAGTGTAGTCTGCTGTTCTATTGTTTCATTGTAATCCTTGGGGGGTTCATTGTTGTGATATCATTTATCTTGCAGCACATTGCAAATCTTGCTGGAAACAAGACCTTGGTTTTGCCAGTACCTGCATTCAATGTCATCAATGGAGGTTCCCATGCTGGAAATAAACTGGCAATGCAGGTAATTTTGATGATGAACTCACGTGGTTAAATGGCTTTTCCCCTTTTTTTTTGTGCTTGCCTTTAACATTTGTCTTTCAACAGGAATTCATGATTCTCCCTGTTGGGGCATCATCTTTCAAGGAAGCCATGAAAATGGGTGTAGAAGTGTATCATCACCTGAAGGTAATTTTATGGTTCTTAAACTTTATTCTCTTTTATGTTCAATTCAAATTACCACTGTCTTATATTGTAACTTCTTGCATGTACATACAGTCTGTGATTAAGAAGAAGTATGGACAAGATGCCACCAATGTTGGTGATGAAGGTGGCTTTGCTCCTAATATTCAGGTTTGTTAATGCTACTAGCTACCTGTTCATGTTCTAATTGTTGCATTGGAACTGCTAGGTCTTGCTGGTTATCAATTGCGATTGAATTAAACTGGGCGAGTAGTGGTAAACTTGAACCGTGTCGTATGTGTAGGAAAACAAAGAGGGTCTTGAACTGCTCAAGACAGCGATAGCCAAAGCTGGATATACTGGAAAGGTTGGTTTCATTTCTGATGTTAACGTGCTTTATCATTCGCTTGTAATCTAATTAATTTTCTGTGTCTCATGCTAGGTTGTGATTGGGATGGATGTTGCTGCGTCAGAGTTTTATAATGACAAGGACAAGACCTATGATTTGAATTTTAAGGAAGAGGTAATCACATGTTTGACAACCAAATGCTTCTTTGTGCCTGCTTAGAATGATTGCATTCTATTTAGAAGGTTGGATTTAAACTTGTGACTCTGAGCCTATTATCTATCTGTCTCAGAACAATGATGGATCACAGAAGATATCTGGAGACAGTCTAAAGAATGTATACAAGTCATTTGTGGCTGATTATCCAATTGTGTCCATTGAGGATCCATTTGATCAAGATGATTGGGAACACTATGCTAAGATGACTGGTGAAGTTGGTGAACAGGTGCAAATTGTTGGTGATGATCTACTTGTCACAAACCCCAAGGTGATTCTGGGAGCTTTGTATAATGTATGATGAGATAAGCACGTTTTCATATTGATTGGGCTTATAATTAAATGTTTGATTTTGTTGCAGCGTGTGGAGAAAGCAATTAAGGAGAAGTCCTGCAATGCCCTTCTATTGAAGGTAGTATCATCAAAAAAATTTATTTTAGACGAGGCATCCTATTATATTGGAGCTACCAACTCTGAATAGTTTTACTTTCTTACACAATTTATCAGGTGAATCAAATTGGTTCTGTAACTGAAAGTATTGAAGCTGTGAAAATGTCTAAACATGCTGGCTGGGGTGTCATGGCAAGCCACAGAAGGTACATCCTTGTTTTTTTGTGGCTTTGATTAATTACTTTTCCACCAATGAACATTTCTAAAACGGTTCACCTTGTTCATTGCAGTGGTGAAACTGAGGATACTTTCATTGCAGACCTTTCAGTTGGATTGTCTACTGTAAGTACTAGGGCATTTCCCAAGTTCTTGCTGTTTGTGTTTTTTACCTTGTCAAATTATGTGCTCTTGTTATTTTGCCTCCAATTAAAATTTTTGGAGCACGTGAGTTGCATATGTTGATGTATTGTTAGACTGTTGCTGGCTGATGTTTACCCTCTTTTCTTCCTCCTTCACAACAGGGACAGATCAAGACTGGAGCTCCTTGCCGATCAGAACGCCTTGCAAAATACAACCAGGTAGATGGAAATGTCTTTCAACTCTTGACCATCAAGAAGTGTTTTTATCATCTGTTGCCTTCTCTCAACTCTGCGATCTGAACTAATGGTGATTGACCCCCCCTGGTATTTTTCTAACTGCAGCTTCTCAGGATAGAGGAAGAGCTGGGATCTGCAGCAGTATATGCAGGAGCAAAATTCAGGGCACCAGTTGAACCTTACTAAAAGCATTACCAGTCTTACTGAGCAAAATTCAGTACCTCTAAATAAGCTCTTGAGCTTCGTGCTTGTACTTTGCAGCATATTAGTTTTTGCTTGGTAGTGATGTTTTTGCGGCCATCGCGGCTATAGTTACTTGCCTTACCTGAGGGCGTGAGTTCTGGACGTTTCCCAGTGCTGGTTTTTGTTTTGATTGTTATTAATAATATGCTTGAACTGTGAGTTATCACAGAAGTTTTGAGTATGTTCAAGTTCTAACAACATATTTTCCATGACATACCTTGCACTTTACCTCGTAAAACTCAGTTTTTAAGACTATCTCAACAAACATGATCTGTAGAACTTTCTCTATGTAAACGACTGGATGGTTTCAAAGTTGCCCTTGTCAGCTCCTATGAATATGGAGAGCTTTTATAAACAAGAATTTTCTGAAGGGTGGTACTGATTGTTTTCGGTGCACAGTCTGAAAATAAATAAATAAAAATTTTAAAGTAAAAAGAAAAGAAGATTTAGTGCATCAAGGTTACACGATAAAAATTTAAAAAAAGATGAAGAAATTTTTAATTTTTATTGGATGAGATATAATAATAATAATATAAAAAAATTGACTATCTAATGGTACAGTGACCTGTATGCTGGTCGATTCGATTTGGGACTCGATGAAAACATTGTAAAATCTATTCGATTTGGGACTCGATGAAAACATCGTAAAATCTGGTCGAGGATGACTTGGCGTAACCTCTCTTGTAAGTAGATAATTTTTTTTATATTTTTTTTAATTAGTTATTAATTTTATAAATATTAAAAAATATATTTTATTTTTTAATATGAGGAGTATATATACTTTATGTTTATAAAAAAAAAATTTAATGTGAAATAAAAAAATTTTGGTTTAAATAGTTGAATTTAAAAAAATAATATAGTATTTTTTAAATGTAAAATAAAAAAAATTTAAAATAATCTTTTAAACTTTATTATTTATAATATATATAGTTTATATTCATATGAATTATTTTTTAATTTTTTCATATAAAATATTAAAATTTCAAATATATTTTTAAAATTTTTCATATAACCGGAAACCTAGCTTTTTTAACTGGGCTAATTTTCACGTCAAGTTTAATAACTATAACATCCTTGACTATAATAAATAATAAAGGGGTGTACGGTGATAGCAGTTAATTTGAATTTTATTCTAGCATTTGAACATAAGAAATTGTAATTGAAACCCTAAACTTTTATCATTTGAAACTCCTCATGTGGTAAATAAAATGATACCCCACTCATAACACCGTTGGTCTGTCGCCCTGAAGTGCCCTATAAAATTGTTCTTAATTATATATGGCTTTACGTGTTGCAAGGATACTGATTAAGAAACATTACTAACAGCATATGAATCCTACATGATTAAGAGAAGAAAAACGGTGGGGTTCTTCCTCAAGCTAGTAAACAATTCTTGTTACTACAGTGAAATTACAGGTTCAAAAGATAATTCACTGCTGAAACAGAATCAGCTAGTTTTTACCAAAATTTTTGCTCACGACACCCTTCTTGACACTAAAGATTATATGTTGGGGGTGAACTTGCAGTTTTGTAACACAAGCCTGCAATTATAACACTGGGCGATCAAAAACCAATGACTTCAAAAGCCGAAAAAGAGCGCATGAAAGGACTTCAAAAGCCGAAAAAGAGCGCATGAAAGGATGATCACCGAACGTTCACCAACTCAACATCAAAGACAAGCCATGAGTGTGGCGGTATTTTCCCACCAGCACCCCGTTCTCCGTAACTGCATAAAATATACACAGTAAATATACTTTGGCAGGGAAGGAAGGCTTAATAAAGAAGATTTCAACAAATTTCAAAAACCATGCTTCAAGGGTTTAATAGATGGACCCCAAAGGCAAAGAATTCGATAGTGAACTTATGTCATGTCATGCGGGAAGCAACAGATAAGGCATTGGATTAGGTATTGTCCAAAAGTAACCATGCAGATCAAATCTAATGAACTTAGCCAGAGTGAAACAATCACTGATGTGGTAGCTATAGCTTACCCCATCGATGGTGGAATTGTGAGTCTTCTTTTGTCACCAACCCGCATGCCTGAGGGTTAACACATATAAACATGTAAATATACGGATAATAAATTAAACATACAAGTTAATTCTTAATCATTAATATGCCTACCATTAACTCCAACATCCCATCCCTTTATGACTTGTCCGACACCTGCATGATCACATGAAAGTAATTTAACCATCACAAAATCAAGTATTTGTGATCCATTGACTACAGTCCAAATTGTGGTGTACCTAGGCGGAATTTGAAGGGAGCTCTTCCGACATTAGAGTCAAATATCTTGTCATTCTTCTTCAGCTTACCGATGTAGTGCACACTGACCTGAAACTCAAAAAACAGATAGTTTCAGTCGCTTGAACAACCTTTTGCGTCCTGTTAACCAATAACTTCTGGAAAAAAAAACACACCAATTAGGTTTACAGTAAATATGGGTGAACTTGCATCTTGCTTGTATGAAATCATCAACAAGCCAGCAAGCCAGTAACTGATAGAGGCAACTCAGTAACATGCCATATAAGGTGACAAATTTGAACATTTCAGAACTGAGTCTAGATATTCTAATGATTCAGAAAGATTTAACTCTTACAAAATTGATGAAAAAGGAAATATTGATTATCGAATCAACCTGTCTATCGGTAAAAAATGATGGAAAATTTATTATGTATTAGAACATAAATATTTTATTGGTTCATAAGAGAACAAAAAATTGATCAAAGATATAAGAAAAAAAACTACATTGATAAAAAGAATTTTACCGAATCTATTGTAATAAATCAAAACTAATTCAAGCACCAATTACAAAAACAGTGTGCTTAATTTTACCACAGTTAACCGATTTCCTCTATTTGGAGTGTAAAGAGCACAGAAAAAAAAATTAAGCAAGTGCTTGGAAAAAAATATGACTTTGCCTTTGCAGGCTGGTTGATCAATAGTCAAATACGAGGCGAAGAGCTACCTGACTCCCGGGAGAAGCACGTTTACCATCTGGTTTTCCCATTGATAATTCTTCAATAACCAATCCATTTGAGAAGGTTCTAGCTTGTGAAGACTTGGTTGTAGATTGCTTATCATCGGAATTCAACAAAGATTTGGCTTCACCTCCCACAGCTGAAACAGCTTGTTCCTTGGTTGTTGTTCCACTATCCTGGGTCTTCTTCTTCTTCTTCTTTTTCTTCTTTTTTTTATCAGATGAATCTTCACCAGGCATACTACCAGCATCAGTGTCAAGGCCCCTGCAAATGGGTTCAGTAGCAGCATATTTAAGTAAAAGCTAAAAAATAATACTAGCAATCAGGCTACCATAAAAGCCTCCATTCACCAATACCAGCATCCATGCATCCATTCATGCTAGAGAGAGACAGGGAGAGAGATGAAAAAATCCTAAGCCATTTCCCGTTATTGTGAACCTTTCAATGTGTGTGGTGAGATTATTTGGAGAGAAACTCCGAGTTTAAAAACAGAGAGTTCACATACTTATTAAATTAGACTGGGTCCAGGCACATTTCCACATTCAATGACACATGGACACACATCATAAGAATGGACATATTTGCATCTTTGACAGGCAACAGTAACAACATTCCATATTGCAAAATAATAGACTATGGTTCTCACCTCTGATTGTGTTTGTTTCCATCGGTAGAATCCTGCCTTTTCACTTCCTCAGGCTTGATTTCATCTCTAGAGGCATTGTTGTTCTCTTCCTTGTCATCCATTTCATCAATCTTTTCCTCTGCACCTTGTTCTCTCTGCTTCTTCTTCTTCTTCTTCTTTGTTTTGCTGCCATCAAAAGTCAAGAGCCACTTCAGAAGATAGAATTGACAAGTCAAATGTAAAGCAAACTCCCTGCTCTTGGAAAGTGCAGCCTAATAACACAACCAAGCTGTCCCTTAAGAAAAAATGAATATTGTTTTTAGAAAAAAAACACCCAGTTATGGATGGTCTCACCTTTCTGGTTGACCGTCTTCATCAATGCTTTTAACCTTTCTCTTTTTTCCAGTAGTGTCATCATTATCCTCTCTATCTATCTTCTTCTTTGTTTCTTGGGTTGTTTCCTTATCTTTTTGTCCATTTATTTCTGCTTGGGGCTCCTGAACAGTAACTTTTCTTTTTGCCGAGGAAGAAATTGGAAAACCATCTTCATCTTCACTTTCCAGAACTGAAATGCCTGCATCCCTCTTAAGAACAATTTGTCGTTGGGAATTGTTTTGGTCTTCCTGGTCACTTGGTTGATTATTCTTCTTCTTCTTTATTCGTTTAGACTTGCCATTTTCTTTTTTAGGTTTGTCATCTTCAGTTATCTCCTCGATTACAACTAAAATAAGGAGCAAATTTAAGGGAAGAAAACATCTTTGGTTAGTTGTTGCCAGTAATCATAAAACTCAAATACCAAGTGTCCCAGCAAGCACATTTGACATAAATTTAAACAGCCACCAAACATTGAAGCTAGACGAGAACAATAGATTATGAACTCTTAGTGAAGTAAATATGATATATTGTGACAGTGCAGAAATGTTATGACATTATGTGGACAAGTTTGAGGTAAATTTTCTTTGGCATATATAAACGTATAAAATTCATTAACTAGAATTACCATGTCTTAAAAAATCTTCGAGTTTCAAAACATTCTGAAGCTTTCCTCCTAATCTTTTTTTCTGATATTTTGAACTATTTATATCTTGCAGAAATATTAAACAGCCAACAGTCTCCACGTACTAATACTAGCAGAGATTTATTTGGAACAGAACTCCAAATATATGGATGCATTCTGTGGCACCAGCTCCAGACTTAATGGCCATGTTGGAAGTAGATCAAGTATTTCATCATACAAGTATATAGTCACAGCTTTTAAAACTCGTTTGGAAGCTATATAGACCTCAAAGAAACAGAATAAGGGGAAACAACTATATAGACCTCAAAGAAACAGAATAAGGGGAAACAACTATATAGACCTCAAAGAAACAGAATAAGGGGAAACAACCATATAGACCTCAAAGAAACAGAATAAGGGGAAACGATCCTTGTGAATATAAAGATGAAACATATTTAATCAAATTATCAAATTACCTCCACCATTGGGAACAGGCGAGGGGGGATAAATTTGAAGATCATTGTCATCATCAATGAAGTCATCATCATATTCATCATCATAATCATATTCGCTGGACTCGTCTGATTCCGTGTCAGCAATAGTCTCACCCGAATCACTTAAAATTTGTAGAATTAAGAAGAACAAAGTAATGAAAAAACTTAATTCAGCCGAACAATTTTGCATTGCCTTCAAAATAACTATAATTACTTGAGGTGGGTGGGGGGAAACAACAATAACAACTAAAATACAAGCCCAGAAAAACTAGTGAAAAGGATACTATTCATATTCATCTCGGAGGTGATCTCCTTTTTCAGAATCAAAATAACCACAAAGATGAATGCTTCGTGGTCCAATCACAGAGAACGCTACTAACTCATCAGAAAATTCAAGATTCAAAGAGCAACTTTCAGCTTTCCCTGGTAGCAATGAACATAAGAAAATTGGACTCTTGTGTCCAACTGAACACTGGAGTATGCACCTTTCTTCTGACGAGCCAAGGCCCAAAGTTGCCTGAATTGTATCACGACGCAAATCAACAACTCAAGAACAGAAATGTAATTAAGAGATGATCCAGCAATATAACAACAGCCATTCCACAACAAACCAATTGTGGAAGGCCAATATTAATGTAAACCTCAAAATATAAAAATGTATGCAATTTCACAATCTCCTTGCCATTTAAACTTTCAAAGCTCGGAAATAATAATAGAATGGATTGGCCTAGTCATACATACCTGTGTTACCCGAAGATTTCCTTGCACATCATCAGAGTGAAAAGGGTAAGGCTTGCCTGGTTTCACTTCAATGCCTAAATAGCATATCAACACATAAAACGTCAAAAACAACATTCAACGACCAAACCAATTAAAACCTCATCTCAGTATCAACATTCCAAATTTTACAACAAAAAGACAAACAAAGAAAGAGGGGGAAATCCGATTACGGATAAGACAATTGCCCCATGATTTCTACGCAGCCAAACACGTCAAGAAAATGGAGTAAAGCATGAAAGGACGACAACCATTAGTTTCAGTAGCTGGAAATTGATTGAAATACATACCCCAAAAGCTCATCGTTTTGTTCTCTGGTTCGAAGCAGCTCTCTATCTAAAACCCTAAACGTGCCTTTACTCTTCGTTCTAAAAACCTCAGCTTCCGTGTTTTAAGAGTTTCGGCTGGTGTCAAGGGTAACACAGAAAGTTCGTGATACCGCATTGGAATGATAACACGTGTTTCTTTTTGCCCTTTCTCAGTTTTCTTGTTTGTGGTGATTGGCCCATTGGAAAAAAGAATAGCCTCGGGAAACATGGGCTTTGAGCAGTGATTAAATTGGTCCATTGAGTATGTAGATGATGATGGTGCTATTTTAATGAGGCCCATTTAGACCCAAATACGAAACACATTTTGATTACATTTGTCTGGCCCGGAGACTTCCTCATTAAATCAATATTTATAATAAAATAATATTAATTTTTTTAGATTAACCATGGTACTAAAAACTTGATCGGGTAATCAAGTTTTGTGAAACAATATTTTATTTGATTCAATTAAAAATCTCTCCATATCAGATTTTTTTATTTATTAACATGAGCGTTCGGGCCAGTTTATGCGCACCTCAACTAATTTTACGGTCTCTAAAGTTAACGATTATATAAATCTCCATTGACCCTGAAGTTTGCAAGACTCAAACTGGTGATCTCTATAAATTTTATTTCTCAAGTTTTCAAGTCAACTTGCCATATAAAATTTAATAACTACAAATAACTAAAAAAAAAAAAGGCAATTTTAGAGTTGTTATGATAGGTTTTATCACATAAATAAAATGTTTTTTTTAGATTAACATAAGTATCCGGGTCAATTTATACGCACTTCAACTAATCCTACGGGTCCTAAAGTTAATAACCATATAAACCTCTAGAAATCATCATATTAACAATCATAGAACTCGAACTTGAGATCACATGGAAAGCAATCCTCTTAATCTCAAATTTCTTAGTGTCAAACTCTTATCATTGATCACCTACTAGATGGTTACAGATCATTTTGTTGAATGATAAATTGAAAATTCAAGCTATATAGAATTGAGTTCAATTTTTTTTCGCTCTAGGAAAATCTATTTAATCATAAAAAAAAATCGGATAAAAATAATTAAAGAATTAACTACAAGTAATAAAGGAAAAGACTTGAGAAGCCCCACTAGTTTGCATTATTCGATTCAGTTTAATAGTATGTTCACAACTTGTACATATGCTGTCATGCTTAGAGGAATCTCATCTCACCATAATTTAACTTTATCAAAAAAAATAATAATAATAATGTACAATGAATTTAAATTTGTCGGAGACTTCACATCATTCTACAATTCTATTCAGACAGAACACTTACTTTTGAATTTCGGGTTAGACAGCAAGTTGTTCTATCCACTGGAAAAAAAAAACAAGAAATTAATGCTACGGATGTGAATGTTTATCAAAGACACCATCAAGTGTTTGTTTTATAATTCAAAGTAAGTTTAAGGCTATTAAATTAATGTCTAGCTGTTTTTTTTAATTACACTTAAACCCGAAAACATCGTAGTTATAAAACCTAATCTGAAAAATCAGGATAAAAAAATTTAAATCAAAACAATTTTATTTTGATAAAAAAATGAATTGACGAATTAATTAAGTTTTTAAAGGGGTTTTACAATTGTTAAAAGCAATTTGTATTTAATTTATAATAATCTTGTAACTTGAGTAATATTCCTATTTTTTTTCTAAAAGTTCGAACTTTTTCTTTATATAAAAAAAAAAAAAACACAAATTTTCACAAGAATGGTAGCTAAAATAGCTCTGGTACCGTTCATAAGTTATAACACCATAATTACATCATCCAGAGGTGCTAATTAGAATTGTTTTTCAAGCTTAGATGTATTAAATATTTATTAAAAAAATTGCTTTGCATAATTAGAGTGTAATAACCTTTCCACTTTCTGTAATAATATATATATATTCTGTATGTATTAGACAAATAATTTTCGTTCCAATAGACAGTAACCCCTTCCCTTGCAAGGCTGAGTTCTTGATGGTGGCTACTGGCTAGACAAGAAATAATAGTAATAATAATAATAATAATTGCTAATGGGTTTCTTAAACCGCAAACCAATGTAGGTATAGAGTTGTAGCCTAGAGCACACCAAGAAAAAAAAAAAAAAAAAAAAAAAAAAAAAACGAAAAAGTAGGTTTGAAATTTCAATTTTTGCAGCTTGATGGGTCAGCAACAGAATCACCAGACATAATTCGGAACGTTGGAAGATGTTTTTCTTTTGATTGAAAAGGAAAGGCGAGGAAAGTTCACAA